>Ga0115848_100060_pt1 | contig 26518 bp, 39 predicted proteins | sample InSIn3gowninarea_FD_83862 | JGI IMG/M metagenome (GOLD analysis project Ga0115848, IMG submission 83862) | reverse complement strand
TGCCTATTGATCGGGCTTTTTCTTATTGTTTTTAATTCAATAAATTTGATAAACCTTCTGTAACAAACTGTTTTATTGAATTTTACATATAACAAGCAATAATTTATAAAGTAACCTTTTACTTCCAAGGTGTTTTCGGGATTATGAATGTAAAAAGATTTAAAAACGAGAGTGCGAGAATTTTGAAGTAAATGTTCAACAATTTTGTTGTTTATTTTCTTTCCCGCCAAACTGTCTCCCAAAACTCGCCTAAAAAGAGGCTCTTCGGTTTGTTTTAAGTCTTCTACATATTGTTCAAAGCGATGTTTTATAACCCTGCCTTTTCTTATACCCTTAAAAGCCACATGAATTCTACGTGGAGCCTCATGCCATTCTTTTAGTCGTTTGGCTTGTTCTTCTTTAGAAACCTCTTCAAGAACAAAGGCATTTTTACCCTCCACTGGCACAAAATCAATTCCCGTTGGGTCAGGAAGGGGCTTTTTAACTCTCAATAGTCTACGTGCTAGTTTTTCAGTCTTGGTTTCTTCAAAGTACATAAAGGCATTATATCACAAATTAACTTTTCAAAAGGCGAAAGTTTTAAAATGGTCTTGGTTTAAATCAAGCCAAAAATCCCCTGTCTAAAACAAGCTACAATTCAGCTTTTGATTAACCAACAATGTATCAAAGTTGGAGAAGATCCAAAAACCAGTTTGACTTTGTCTAATTGGCTTTTGAACTAAGGAAGGAGAGCAAAGACAGTCTTTGCTCTCCTTCCTTTTTGAATCTATAGAAGTTTAAAAGGAGAAAACCCAATTTAAATCCATGATAGATTGTTTGAAAAATGCGATATAATTTGTTATGGACAAAAACCAACTGCTCACTCTTACTCTAAATGAAATTGATCAAGCTATAAAAAACTTTGGCCAATATCATTTTGACACCCATGTGGCTGATGAATCAATGGACTTTTCTTCTATTATGCCCGTCTATAATAAACTGAACGTAGAAGATTCTGTATGGTTCTTAATCAATCTTTTGGAAGCTCCCGATTCCAAAGTAGCCACTAGCCAACAAAGAACGATTGCAGTCACCTACATTGTAGGAGACAGTGAGGATAAACCAGGCTTTATGGAAATACTCCAGGCTGACCCACGTATTCAAGATGTATATTAAGTTTTATAAGAAAGTGGATAAACTAGATTAGTCTTAACATTATAAGTGTTTATTTGCAGAGATTCCCACAGAACTTGTTTTTCAGGCAACAAAATTGAAAGTATGAGTTCAGGAATTGGTGCGTCTATTTTTGTAAACCAATTGTAAACTTCTGGTTTAAGGTCGACATGCATTAAATCATAATCACTTGTATAACGATATTCCAGCAGATTAATTATCGTACTCTCGCTATATCAATTTGAGATAAAAAGGTCCTTTTTGGACCACTTGCTAAAAATTATAAAGACCCCTGGAAACGTGGTTCAGGGGTCTTTATAATTGTAGAATTTTTAAGCAATCTAACTAGTTTTTAAGAACAGTTGGTTTTAATAGTTAGAAACTCCAAATAAATTTATTCTTTCTCGTGAACTTCGCCTCTAATTGTGTCGGTAATGCTTTGTCCTGTGTCCTCACCGTCTAGTCCTGGCAGATCAGCTTTGGTTTGCTCCCAGTCTCTCTTTAACACGTCTCCTAGACCATCTGCGACGTAGGTGTCGGGTTTATGCCCTTCTTCTACAGGTTCATCTGCAATTTTGGGGTTTTTGTTAAGCTCATGGTTGTCTTCTGAAAGAGGTTTCATAATTATATTATACCCACTCTAAAAACCTTTTACACAACTTGTTAAAACAACATTTCTTTGAACTATGCTTGTAAAGCTTTGGGTTTGACTTATACTAAAGAAGACAATCCCTCATTTAAACAACTCTTTTTTGCCAAACAAACAGTGCACAAAAAGAGTTGTTTACAACGAAAAGGAATATCATGACCACGGCCATCGATGAGATGATCGATATGGACCAGAGCACCTACGATTCTCTTGAGGATTTGAAGGCTTGTTCTGAAGTCCATGAAGATGTCTTTGTTCCCAAAGTCGTCCTCATGGCAATTGCCAATCAGCTTGATCAAAACGACAAGTTTGAAACTCGTGTAACCACGGATTACTCTGAGCATGGAGGTGCAGACCTAGGTGTTCTTGTCCGAGGCACACGTCGCTTCCTCGGAGGTGACGATCTAACAGAGGTTAGCATCTATGAGCTTGAAGAGCCTGATGCAGACAATCTGTATGGAGAAGTTGAACCCTCTTATACGCTTGCGTATCGGTCGGTTACAAAGCTCCAAAGCCACTTTTGGATTCGGACTTCCGAAATCTATAAGCTGCTTTAAAAGTTTGGCTCGCTACAATTTGTAGCGAGCCAAACTTTTTTTATAAAAAGATAGAATTAAATTTCTTTTTCTGCGTCTTCTGATTTAAAAGGGGGTATTTGTTGAACCAAAGCGTCGGAAGTTTTCTGCATTTTTTTAAACAAACGGTATTGTTCAAGCAAACTATCACACCACTTGTCAAGGTCTTCGTCAAATAATCTGAGAGATTCTGTAAAAGTGTCAAAACCTTGTTGGTCTGCTTCTATCAAGGATTTGTCTGAACCTTCTTGATCAGTTTCTAAATATTCCTTCCATTTGTTTACTTGCTTTTCAAGATAACCACGACCACCTAACTCATGCCCATATTTTGCTTGAGCTTCCAAGGCAAAAAATTGATCTAACAAAAGATTTGCAAAGTTGATTTCCTTTTGAACATTGTCCACAAATTCATCTTCGCTTTCAGTACGATCTTCTCGTCCTACCAAACGACAATAGGAAGTCCAAACTTCATCTTCATTTTGCGCTCGACTATAGATTTCACCGTATAAGTTTTCTAATTCTTTAAAAGTTGATTGAAGTTTATTCATAAGCTAACTATATAGATTATGTTTCTTAATACAAGCCTTCAAAAATTAATTTATTTTAAGCATTCAATAGTTCAACTTCATGGGAGCGGATAATTTTTCTTTTAAATTCCATAATAGCATTTAGGGAGCCTCATATAAAGCTCCCTAAACAAACTGTTTGTATATAAGAATATTAGCTTTTAAAAACTTTTACTATGTTGTTTGATCCATCTCTACGCAAGCGACCGCTTTCTTGTTCTCCAGGAAGCGGGTGTTGTCCAAATACCAGGGTAGTTGTTCCTTTTTGTTGTTTATCGCTAACTGCATTTTCAATTATGGTTGTAAACATATCAGAAGTAACATCTTTTTTCCAATCAACTTCTTCAAGATTATTAAAGTTTTGAAGAAGTTGTTGAATAAACTCAAGGGTAGTTTGTTCAACAGTTAATCCTGATGTACACAGAATTGGGACAAGGGTATCCTCTTCATCAACAGGTTATCCTACCCAGACTCGTGTGTCTGAATGGACACCTCTAACGTAGGTTTCAATTTCTTCAATACTATATTGGCAAGGAAAATATCCAGCAAGAGCTATATACATATATAAATTATTGCTTGTTATATGTAAAATTCAATAAAACAGTTTGTTACAGAAGGTTTATCAAATTTATTGAATTAAAAACAATAAGAAAAAGCCCGATCAATAGGCACAAAATATTGTAAGCTATACTCTTGGTTTTATCAGAACCAGCTTGGTTTACGGTGGATTTGGTATAAACAGAAAAAGTGTACCAAAGCATCCAGAACCCAGCCAATAGAAACATTGATGCATAAATTATGTTAAACATATATTTACTATATCAAAATTATTTTTTTAACAAAAAAAACGGAGCACCATCACGATGCTCCGACCTAACAAGACGCTAGGATTTGTACTAAACTAGTTCTCCTTCAACAGTGCGACCATGCCGACGATGATCAGCCACAACAAGAACATGACGAAGTTGACCTGGAGGTTAACCACCAGCATCTCAAAGAAGCTCATGCTGGACATGATCACGCGAGCAGCCGTGTAGAGCTGGATCGGCAAGATCATAACCCAGAAGAGGACAATGAGATCGCGGTTGTCGTTGAACCAGGAGTTCAAACGCATCATGAGGTTGGACGACACCTTCGAGGTGGTCGCGGTGGACAGAGCGGTCAGGTTAGACACAACCTAAGTTTAAAGGCTCAAAAATCTTTTTCCAACAAACCTTATTAAATTTATAAAATAACCTGGTATACCTCTATCAACTTTTAATTTGGTCTGTAACTATTTGGTACAGTATAGATAGGACAAACTTAAAAACTGCTAGCCACTCTATAAAAAACAGATGAAAGAAATTGCTAATCTTCAACTCTCTCCCAAAATTACTACCAAATGATTGAACAAAAAAATTCAAACCAACCTGGAAAACTGTTGATGAATGCTTAAATAACATAAAGCCAATACCTAAAAATTATGGAAAAGCCCATTTTAACCAGGGGTTTTTGTATGTATATAAAGAAAAGTCAAAGCATTCCAAAGACATTATATGGAAGATAGACAGCATATCACTTTATGAACAAAACACCAATGAGCAAACTCAAAAATTAGGACTCAGACATTACGAATTTAAAACCCGCAAAGAACTGATTGAATGTCAAGGACTTTTTTTCCAAATTTGGGAAAAGTAAAATGGGAAGGAAACTATGTATATCTAGTTGAACATACTCCTGAAGGTCATCTGTATATACAAGGTAGGGCAAGTTCCTGGAAATTTTCTGCTGGAGGGGGCTTGGGTGGAGTATATTGAACTACATAATTTAAATCCAAGTTTTATCAAAGACCAATATCAAACCAAAAGATTTTGTTTGCAAGCTCTATATAAAACTTTTGATCAAGATTATGCTTGAAAATCTTAATCCATAAATATTAATTCAAAAGTTATTTAAAATGGTATAACCAAGATATGGAAGAAGCTCAGATAAAGACTGTGGCTCAAAAGATGATAAAAGCTCTTTATCCTGTAAAGGAAAAGGGAGCAAAGACCATCTGGGTTGCAAACAACTTTTTTTGGACAGTTGGCTTTAGTAAAATTAAAAATGCATGGTAGCTTATGATAGCGGTACTTTAGATGATGAAATTTCTATGCCTTTTGCTACTTCAATTCAAGCGAAAAGGTATGTTGAAGACTTTTGTTTTGGGGGAGTAAAACAAAAGTGGAAACAAGATTTGAGTCCCAGACAATATTATGCGTTAAAAGATACTCCGTTCATAGTGAGAGGCAACCAAAAGCTTTGGCGACTAGACGCAGAGAAAGAACATAACAATCTTCGCAAATGGATAAACAACCACTCCTCCATAAATACCGAGCTTAATCTTGTAAACTTTGTTCAAGGCAAAAACCACGGCGGAAGCAAAGCTGATTTGTTCATCAGACTTCTAAAATCCCTTGAAAAAGACTCTTGTTCTGAAGTTGAGCAATTGTTAGAACCATTTATTTCACAAGCTTCGCAGGGAAAACTACCTCTATAATCAATTCAAACTTTTAAATTCAGTTGAGACTAGGATAATTTATTGTGTTGAAAAAAGTATTCAATAGCTTGACGGCGAGTTTTAAAAAGCGGAATCGTTTTACCATCTGTAGAAAAGAATGAATATCCATTTAAGTTTTCAATCACCCATTTGTTTTGTCTTTTAGAAATACTGAGGTCGGTATCGCTTAATTCATAAATAGCGTCAACCCTTTTCAAAGGCTTTATTGAATAGCTTGACATCTTTTCTTTTGCAATGGCATCAAGGTAATCAACCAGGCCACCAAGCTTGGAATTTTTTAAACCAAAATTTCCAATTACTGCACCAGTCAGTTCAAGAAAAAGTTTGGGATCATAAACGTTGCTAAAAACAAAATTCCACCCCCCCATAAATTATCAGTTTTCCTAAATTTCAAAAAGCCATCATTGCTATAGTAAGACTTAAATAAAGGAGATTGCTTTTGTAAAGAACCGAGTGCTTTTTCAACGCTACCAAATTCTACATTGTCATTATTGCTGGTTTCCATAACTTTATTTTACTGTAAGTACGTTTTTCCAAAAAAGAGTTTATATATAACTTTTAGATTATTTGTTGTTAGAATATCATATACCTACAAGCAGTCCCTTTAGTTATATAACTTGGTTTTATATACTTTTTAGTTTACATCTTATTAAGCTAGTCTAATTTGCGACGTAAAAATTCCCCAAACTTAGGAACAGTATAAGCATAGATTCCATGTTTTTCTCTGTATATTATATTGTTATCACACATATTGGCTAATTGTGCAGACAAAGCAGAATTATTCTTTTTCATTGATTCTTTAAGTCTTCCTACTTCAAAGCTTTCTCCGCCTAAAGAAGCGGCAGCAAGTAAAATCTTTTGTTCAGCAGTGCTAGCATCGTCCTCATAACGACCTTCATAAAAAGATATATCAAGCTCACTTTGAATACTATTCTTTGTAGTTAAATAAAGAGTTTCGGATATTTCTCCATAGTCATTAGCTTCTGCAATGTCCCATAATTCTTCACCAAACGCTTGGATAAAATAAGGATAACCATCCAAATCACCAGCAATTTTTTCTGCAAGTTTTTCATCTATTTTAATACTGGTTTTTTTACAAGGTTCTATAAACGCTTTTGAAGCTTCACTAGCCATATTATTTATTCTATCCAAAGAAATGTTATTAACATTATCTACCTTAAATAATCTTTCAGTATGAGAACGAGAAGTTTGAAGATTAGATCTTAAAGAAGGTAGCCCAGCCATAACTAACATAACAGGAAGCTTTTGATTTTGAGCTTCAATAAAAGCACCTAACAAAGAGTTAAGAGGATATTGTTTATTACCTTTGTTGTCTTTTAAATTTTGAGCTTCATCATAAAAGAAAATGACTCCTTTATCAACCTTTTGGGCTAATTTGCCCACAGCCACAAGTGCATCTTTTACAACGTCTTCTAACAAAATATCCTTGCCAGAAAATGTTCCTTTATGAAGATTAATTGTTATACCTTCTATTTCTGTAGACATACTTACCAAACTTCCAAGAGTTCCAACAATACCTTTAACATAATCTTTAGCCTTGGCTGTTTTGCTCAAACTATGAACAATTTTATTTAAATCGCTTTCAAATGCCAAGAGAAAATCTTTTTCTCCTGTTAATTTATGAGAAACCTCTCTGTCTAAACAAACCCAACCTTGATTTTCTGCAATCTCTTTATAATGCCTCAAAAGAACGGATTTACCAACACCCCGAAGTCCATTGACTCTTAGATTAGTAGGGTTATCAGGATAAGCATTCAAATATCTTTTAAATTTGCTTAACAAAACTTTTCGGTCTGCTAAATAAAGAGGCTCTTTCCCAACGCCAGGTCTAAACGGATTGTTTTCCATAGTTCAATTGTAGCATTTTTATACTTTTTTATACTTTTTTATACTTTTTTATAGTTAGTAAAACAATTTTATTTTTACGGTGCTAAAAAGATATTCAAACATATATATAGGGTAAGACCCTTTTGTCTTGTATCTTTTTATAGATTTTAAAACCCTTATATCAAACAACAAATCAAAAAGCTTATTTCATTTTATTAGCAAATAATGAAATAAGAATGTACTGTCTAAGCATTTATTTCATTATCTTGAAATAAAGCCTACAAAAGATTTGTAAACCAGCAATTTCTCAATAACTTGAAAAACTGTTTATATCCATCATAATGAAAATACAAGCAAAGCACAAAGACTTTAATAACCAAAAAGCCCTTCTTTGTTTTGTTCTGTATCAAACCAATAACGAAAGAAAATAATGACGTCTGTAAATTTTGAAAACTTTCAAGCCATCGCAGATCGAGTGGAAGCCGAAGAGAACGAGCGAATCAAAGAACGCAAACGCCTTCAGCTTGTAAAATGGCTACAAGAAAAGCAGCAAGTAGCAATCTTCTTGAAAGACTTCTTTGATGTTGACTTTCAAGCCGCTCAGGAGATGATTGTAGGTGCAGAAGACATTCCTCAGGAATGGACTGAACCCAAACATGTCTGGTACCTAAACATTGACGACCTGCCCAAGGGACTCTTGGTATACTGCGAAAAAAGCTTTGACAACAAAATCCGTTTGTCAGTAGCCACTGCTAAAAAATCACGGATCGTGAATAACCTAGCAGAAATGGTTCAAGAAGTCAAAGAACTCCAGCCTCAAAATCTAGGCTAAAAATCTAGGTTAAAAAATGGGAGCCTCTATTTCTAGAGGCTCCCATTTTTATATAAATTATATGCTCCAAACTTTGCTGTTGTAAAAACCATGGCGAGCAGCTTTTAGGTCAAACCCAACTTGTTTTGTTTTTGGACTTTGGTCTGGATAAAACACCCAAGAAAGTCGTTGGATACCTGTTTGTTCAAAGGTTTCATTTTCTAAAACCACAGATAAATCTGGCCAAAGATTTTGGTGAGCCTTTAATGAACGAAGATTGTCTTTGGCAATTGATATTTGCATAGGATGAATCGTGGATTGAGATGCTTGCCATAGCCAAGAGTAAAGAGGTCCAAAATGGCCTTTTCCTTGAAAATTGGTATGCAAATAAATACTGGTTCTTAAAAATCCCGCAGGAGAAAGTCTTAAACCAATTGTTCCCATAGGCTTTTCTTGAGAAACCAACCAAGCTACCATGTTTCTTCTTTCTATGTTTTTCAAAGTATGCTCCACCATGGGTTTTGCTGGAGCCAAACGATTTATGGGAGGGCAATCTAAAACCGCAATAGTTTGGTTTTGAAGGTTCTTGTGCAAAGGTTCTAAACTGTATTCAAAGTCCATGCCTTAGTATAACCAAAATTTATCCAAATCACTTAAAACCAAGAAGTAACAAACAAAACAAACAAAGGCTCCTATTTTTATTTAAATAGAGGGAAGAATAACCTTGATTATTCCTCCCCCTAAATTATTGATTTAGAATATGAAGAATTTCTTCATTTTGCATTTTTTCAATATCTTGATCATAGCCATCTGTTTTTTGCTTAAGAGTTTTTTGCTCTTTGGCTTGTTGAAGGCTAAGTACAGACTGTTGACAAGTTTGATCCATTTGTTCTTCAAATTGGATCTTGGCTGAAGCCAATTGATCTCGCCACTGAGCATCATTCAAATTCAAATGAATTTGCTTAGAGGAAGCTTTTTCTTCAAAAACCACCCACCCCAGTTTAGGGTCTTGTTGAAAGAGATTAGAGTTAAGCAAAATTTCTCGCTCTCCTTCACAAGGAACCGTAATCTTCTGAATGATTTTATAATCAATCAGAGGACGATCTGAATCAACGGTTCCCTTGATGAACCTGTCTTGAGCTTGCAGCTTTTTAAAAAGCTGTTTTCTCCGCCTTTTACGACCAACAGGTTCAATGATCTTTTGTTCAAGTCTACCAAAAAAGCTTCTGTCCATCGAAGCCATCAAAATAAGGCCACAAACCAACGAAATCAATAGGGTAGAGACAACACTGAACATTCCCAAAGCAACTGACTCTTTAAAAAATAGAGTACCACTGATAATACAAGCAGTCAAACCCAAGCTAAGACCTCCAAAGCCAATTCCAAAGGCCAGGCCATTGTCATAGCAAAGGTTGTCAATAGCTTTGGCTACAGACTGTGTTTTGGTATTTTCTACATTATAAGTTCTGTCAAAAACTTCTTTGTTTACAATACGAACACTCATTGTTTTCCTTTCTTTTTTGTTAAACAAAACGCAGAGAGCTGTTTATGGTTTTAGTATAGGTCTTTAAACAAAAAAGTAAATTTCATATTGAACTTACCCTATTTTTTGAGAAAGCTTTATATAAATACCCGTTTTGCTTCTCAACTTTAAAACTTTTGCAAAGATCAAAGAGGCAGTTAAATACACAAAAAAGCTTTTTCCTCAAACCCAGATTATTAAATTGATTTTTCTTCCCTACACCAATACATCAGAACGGCTTTTATAATACTTGATTGCTATATAGAAATCGTCAATAGTCCAAAAGGCTGGCTAATCTACAACCAAAGCCATAAGAAAATTTTACCAAACTATTTTCCCACCCGCTTTGAAGCCGCCAAAATATTATATGAAACAGTGGAAATAAAAACAAGCATTCTTATTTAGGCTAGTTATTTATATAGTAATAAACCTAAACGGTTTCATTTAGTTTCTACTACAGCTTTTAAAAAGTCATGTTTGAACGATTATCTATAGCAAGCCCATCTTTTAAATTTAAAACAAGCTTATTGTATAACTATAGGTCTAAAAAGAAATGCACTAAGTGACTGTTATTTATGCAATATTATTATAATGCATACAATAGAAAACGTGATAGAAGAATTTATAGAGTTTCAAGGGCATCCGTGGTTATATCATTCGACGCCATCTATAAATAAAGAAAATATTATGAGCATAGGAATATCTCCTCAAAACCATGATGGAACTTCATGGCATACAGAAAGATTGAAATCCAGACCAAATCATGTTTATCTTGGGACTTATTCTTTATTGAAAAATATAATAAGTGGTAACCATAATAGACTAATAAATAAGCCTAGAGAAGATGATATAATTTTTGGAGTCGATATAAGATCATTAAATTTAGAAAAGATAAAAGGAGATGAAGATAAATTTGATTGGACCAGGGAGGACCGAGGTGAAATTATGAATGATAGCGAACCCTTAAGACCTTTTGGTCTAAGTAAACCGCCGTCTTTCCAAGACTGGAAAAAAGAAAGCCATAAAACTCTGGGAGAGTGGGCAGAGATTGAAAAGTTAGATAAACCTGAACATGTTAGACATAGTTTGATGTACATAGATGAAGATACTAAACAAAACCAAGGATCCATTGCATATGAAGGGGTTATAAAGAAAGCTTTTCTCTACTATTTAGGAACTTATAGAGAATTTGCTCAATACACAAAATATCAATAACAATAACAATAACATTAATATTTAAATTGTTTTAAAAGACTTATTAATTTATTCGAAAGTTCTATGGCGGTTTCTTTTTGATGAGGCATTTGTATTAGGTACTTAGAGTCAATGTCTAAATCTAAAAGAGGTTTTTGTCTAATTCTTGCTACCTTAAAGCCATAATTTAAAAGTGCCTTGGTCTTTTGAGTATCTTTATCATATTTCGGAGTGTGCCAATATTCTCCATCGTATTCTACAATGGTGTTAATTGAAGGTAGTAATATGTCTATATTGGCTTTAGACGTATTCCCCCAAACGACAAAAAGGCTAAGTCCATGCTGAGCATCTGGAAAAACTTTCGATAGCTCTGCATAAATATCTAGTTCTATTTGAGATGCATATCCTTGGTTAGTACAAGCAGGACAACCAGATTTCAATTTAGCTCTATTAGCTATAGAAGCTTCCCAACTATGCCCATTTTTACATTTCCACCAAGCTTTTTTATTAGTACCTGGGCTAATTTCTGTGGGCTTTAATGTGTTCTTGTTATAATCCCATTCGTCTTTAACGAGTGTTGGATATAGCGTTTGTATGTCATTCCAACCAGAGAGCACCGCATGCCCAGAGCAATAGGGACACCCATAATTTTTTGCAACTCTACCGTTAGGATTAGTCTCCCATTCATGCCCCAATTTGCATTTCCACCAAACAAGTTTATTACTTTTAGAAGTAACCTCTTTAGCGGACAATTGATTTTTTGTAGGATGCCATTCTTTAGCTAAATCAGGTCTCAACGCAAATAAAGAATTTGCGTTGGTTACCAATTTACCACTGCATACATGGCAACCATGACCTGCCTCTGCTCGTCCATGTATAGAGCCTTTCCAAACATGGCCACATTTTCCTAACCACCAAACCTTCTTACTACTGAATGAGCTGGTCGTAGATAAATCTATACCCTTATTCTTGGTAGGATGCAATTCTCCAAAGACCTCTGGATGGGTAACCTCAAAATTGTTAATTCCCTTTTGTATATATTTGTGATTCTTCTCACATATAGGGCATTTTGTACCCCGTGATTTTTGGACGGTGACCATGCTTTTCCACGAATGTCCTTTATCACATTTCCAATGGACTATTTTTCCTGAAGAAGATGTAACTTCAGAAGGTAATAAACCCTTATTTAATTTATAGTCCCATAGTTTTGAGACGTCGCTATGTTGACTTTCTAAATCTGTCACACCTTTTTCAGTTTTTTTGCCACAACAATACGGGCATCCGTTGCCTGTAGCTTCTTCTCTTCTCAATGATGGTTGAGCATCCCATTCATGACCGCATTTACCTAACCACCAAACTTTTTTCTTATAAAAAGGCATGATTTGTTCTGGTAATAAATCACCATTTTTGGTAGGGTGCCATTCGGCAGCTAAGTCAGGTCTACGAGTTTTTAAGCAATTAAAGTTTGCCAAGCATCTAGCATTACTGCAGAAAGGGCACGCTTCCTTGGCTCTGCTCTGCTCACAAGGCTGCCTTTTCCAAGTATGACCTAACTCACATTTCCAATTAATCCACTTTGCAGAATAGGGATTGACTTCTTCAGGTCTAAGACCATCGTTAGTATCATAACACCATAATTTTGCCATATCAGGTCTTTGAGATAAAATATCATTGTAGCCAGGTAGCACATACCTGCCACTACAAAAATTGCAGCCGCTACCCTTACGTGTTCTAGACGCTACAGTAGATTCCCAATTATGACCACAACTTCCAATCCACCACACTTTTCTTTTTGTCCCAGGATGAATTTTATGTGGATCTAAATGAATATTCTTGTTGTGATCCCATTCTAATAATAGTCCGGGATATAGAGACGCAAAGTCTGTTTCCCCAGGAACTACTGTAGAAGTATATTTATTGGAAGTTTTAGGATTCTCTTTCATAGCCTCTAATCGGCAAACTCACAAAGATAACGAGGTTTGGCTTGGTTAGGTTCCCAAACTACAGCTTCATGATTTCTTGCGGAATTGAGAGCACCAGGTTCAGCTATAATTGAGTTATGTTTGGCATAAGCTTTGTGATATTCTGAATAATGTTTAGGATGATATTCTTTACCACAAATCACATCGTTCAAAAGCATGAAGCAATCAGTTTGTCTAGTTCCAGACCAAACACCGCCCAAACTGTAATTAATTGATTTTAGGCTATTTTTCGAGAAATATAAACCATTTCCTAGCATCCTTCCTGAGATGGTGTAGTTAGAATTTGATCGATCAATTGGAGGGCAGAACAAACTTTTGCGAAGTATGCTTAAAAGGTTCATACTTTGAGACCCGTGCCATAGTTCTTGTACATTTCCAAGTTTTTTAGCCAAATCGTTGAATACTTCATCCCCCTGGTTGTCTTCGAGTACATATACATTTACAAGTCTGTGTTTTGTAGTAAGGTTATTACGCTTTTTGCGATCAGTAAACAGCTTATTCACATGATCAAAGACTTTTTTGCCTTCGCGTCCTTCGGGCAGAGAGCTAAGTTTATACCTAAAGTAATCTGAGTAATCAACTTCTTCTTGGTCCTCAGCTTTGTCTTTTGAATCTTCCAAAGCTTTTTGTTCGTTTTGGTACCATTCATACGATTGTTCCAGCTGTTGAAGCAGACTGCGTTGTTTGGCTATTGGGTTTTCTTTGAAAAAGTCTTTTTCCCAACCGCGAGCATGGGGTACTTTTTGAGGAACCAGGGTAAGGTATTCTTCTAGAAGTGATTTGTAATTGGCGGTAATATTTTTGCTGTTTTCTAGTTTGGAAAGAAGTTTTTCAGCAGTTTTAAGTGAATCGGGTTCAATGATGCCTAGGGCAGTTTCTATAACACCGCTAGCAGAGACTTGAATAAGACCACCTGAGGCTTCTAGAATTTCATGCTTGTTCTTTTCTACAAGGCGATCAATTAGTTTGATAATATCTTGGTCGTCTTTGTTTTTAGCCAGACCCTGGCGAGAAGCTTTGCGAACCTCTTCTCGGTCTTGGCTAGAGCCTTGAGAATTATTGGTTGTGGCATTGCCTACAACTTTAACTTCCTTATAGCCTTTGCTTTTTTTGGCTCTAATAATACGGTCAAAACCCGTTTTGCCTGATTGGTCACGAGATGATTGACCGTCAGCTCCAACCCGTCCCCACCGCTTTATAACCGAGCCATCAGACCCAAGTTGAGCTTCGTAGAATTTGTTGTTGTTATCAGCGGAAGATACTTTTACAAGCATCACTTTTTCAATTATTTCAGACATGTTTTTTCTCTTACGGGTAGGGGTTTATACTAGTTTAACTATATCACATTTTTGTATTTTAATTGCAATACAAAAGGATTCTACAAGTATAGTTATCATACTATTTAAATACATTAACCCTAACACGTTAATGTAGAAAGTTAAGAACAAATAATTAACTTTCTACATTATTATTTGTTCTTAACGAGTTTTTTCTTTTTTTATCATATTTTCTTAAATCACTTATGACGTTACCATATTTAGGGTGGTCCTTGCATTCAGCTTCCAACCATTTTTTCAAATTAGGGATTCTTTTTTCTCCTTCTACATAATTAAATAATTTAAAAAATGTTTCTTCACCGAAATAACTGACAAGATTTTGAGCATAAAAATAAGCCCTACCATATGTGCCGCGTGGATAGGAGTCAGAATTCATATGGAATAGTTTTTCTTGACTCAAATATGTTCTTTTACTTGAATATTGGCATATTCTTCAAAATTAGGATTTTCAAACAGATTAGTTATAGAAAAATATTCAGCCATCATTTCATGAGTCCAATGAAAAGTATTATTACTTTGTACAAGATGAAATATTTCATGACCTAATTGGTGTGTCCATTGAGTTTCCTTTGAAAAATTAGTGATGTACACATCGTGATGATCGTAATATTTCACATGCATAGGCACATTACCTCCTAACCATAAAAAAATTGGCAAATTATCTTGTCTTTCAGAAAATTTTTATCCGCATTTTAGTATCAACTTGTTCATGACATCAAGGATTTTTGCATCACTTATCAGTTTATATGTTTCTCCTCCTTCACAGAAATAGTTTGCTCCTAATATTTCATTGCCTGGACATCGCCAAGTATCTTCAGATATTTTGTAATATTCGCTTATTCTATAATTTGTATTACGACATTGTGGACGTGGGGTATAATTCTCCATACAAAATAACTTTACCATATTTTTTTATGAACTTTTATAACCGTATTATTTTCACTTTTTTATGCAAGTTGCAATATAGTAGGTTATGAGTGAATACGGTGAAGCTTTGGGTTTGTTGGAAGAAAACTTTAACCAGGATGTTTTTGCCAAAAAGGTGGTGAAAGAAGAATTGGAGAAAAGAGAAGCAAATTGGGTAATTCCTTGGATTGCAGGTTCTGTTGGTTTTGTTGCACTTTTAACTTTTGTTGCAACTTTTTTGCCAATTTTTGGGATAGAAATAGCTTCTGTAGAAACCGTGGGGATGAACATTCTTTTACATGCCATTATGGGCGTGTTCTCTAGCCTTGTTCTCTGGCACATTTGTGCGGGCTTGTTTATAGTTGGTTTGACAGCGACTGGTTATTTGGTACCAAACAATGAGGACTTAGAGATAGAAACGGTACCAAACAATGAGAACAAAACCATAGAAAATGGAGGCACCAAAAATACAAATCCTTACATTGACTATTTTGCCACACCAAAGCTGAAGAGTTTAATTTACAAAAAGACCAAGATGAAGAAACAAGAAAAATTAGCTTATATTACCAGTAGCACCGCTAATGGGTATACCAATATATGGTTGATGGCCAAATTTAACGAAAAGATTCTTGATGGTATAAAAGTAAAAACTGTAGATTTAGCAGACACCTATGCTAAGACTACTGCATGGAAAGAGGCTATAGAAACCTTTGAAGAAAAACATCTAGAAGAGTTTAATCAACAGGTGAATAAAATTTTGGAGTTAGAGAGGGAAAAGGCGTATCAACAAATAGCGGTGAGTAAGGATGAAAAGCGACTTTTGAAAAATGAGAAAAAACTTTTGCAGCAAAAAGACAAAATAATAGAGAATAGGGAACAAAAAGAATTGATTGAATTCAAAAAGCGTATAGACACCTGAGCTTAAACTTGGAATGGATCTTGATAAAATAAAAATCTTTGTTATTTTAGAAAGACTATAATGTTGGTATGAAGTATAAAGATGAAGACCTTAGGGTGGTAGTTATGCATCCAGCAGGAGATATTTTAACTTCTTTTGAAAGCTGGAAGCAACATGGTCCTGGAGAAAGACCTTTGGTGCAAATTGGATCAGTTATAGACAAGCGTGGGAACGATGTACCCCTTAGGGTTATTCCTTTAAAGTATCGTAATACTCGTTTATCTAGATTTCTTATAAGATGCAAGCTTATTTCTAATCCTTGGTGAAACCAGATTTGCTTGTTTGATAACCTTATATTTAGACGCTCTAAGACACAACCTTTGCCAGCAAATCCCTTAAGCGAGTGATCTCTTTATAAAGAGATCACTCAATCATTCCACATAAACTTTAGCTTTGAAGCATAACCTGTTTGAATAAGCCAAGCGTAGTGGTCTAGCATAGCAGCTTTGGCAGTTTTAAAGCCAGCTTGTTGGCGTTCTATTTCACGGCTATTGTGATATATTTTCCAACTTGTGGTGCTTTCAAAATCATTAATTTCTTCGTCATAAACATTGAAATCGTATTCTTTGCTTTTTATAATTTTAATGTTAAGCTCCAACTCTTCATCATAAAAGTTAAATGAGTTTTGACTAGCCTTTAGACTCCAATCCATATTATTGTTTGGCAAAAGTTTATCAAAGTTTTCTTGGACAAATTCTAGAGCAGCTTTGCGGGTTTTAAAGTTTTCTGGATTATGGTCTGCAAACCAAAGACAAACCTGGTCTATGTCTTTAGTCATTTCTTCCCAATAAGAAAAGGTCCAGTCACCTAGAACAGGTTTATTGTTTAAAAATTCCAATTTATGATAAAAAACAAAATAACCACAGTCCACACTATTGGTTTTCCAGCCTGGGGAGGAAGGCTTCTTTTTGCCTTTGGGTCCAGAATTTTTAAACAAGGCAACAAAATTGTTTTGGGATATAAGCTGCTTGGACATAGGGGTACTATATCAAAAGCAAACGGATTGTTTTATTCTTCGAGTTCAAGTGGTTCAAAGTATTTGGACAAGGAACTTCTTATACTCATTGATCTTGGGTCTTGACCTTTTTTGATTAAAGAATGCATATTTTGGATTATTTGTAATGCTCCAGATATGCGCATATCTATTTCTAAAAGTCGTTCTTTGATTTGTGATATGTGTCCTTCTCCGTCTTCTAACATATGGTGAAGGGTCTGAATGGTTTCAATCCTGTCTGTATATACTTTTTTGGATTTTTCATCTTTACCATATACTTCTAACTCGCTGCTTCCTGTAGTGAATACTATTCTTTTTAATAATACGGTAAAGCCCTGTTTTCTAATATTATCAGGGATATATCCCGCAGAAAAGGAATAGGCTCCTTCCAGAGGTCTTAAGGTGACGGTTTTGTCTCTTTCTTCTTCAATTTGTTTAATCGTTGTCTTAAGGCCATAGACTATAGAGGTATATACATCTGATTCTATTTCTTCTTGAAAGTTTTTAATCAAAGAAAAAGCACTGTTGATTTCTTCATCATCAAGATATTCTTTTTCTATAAAAAGAGATTCCAGTTCAAGAGCTTCTTGGATATTTTTGCGAGTTCGCTTAATAGCTATCACCAATGGATCAGCATTTAAAATCTTCTTTTCTATTTTTTGCTTAAGAAAGCTCATATATAAAGATTAGGGTAATACCTCTAAAATGCAAACCAGTCTTTGGTTGAAACTTTAAAACTCAGTACTTAAAAGTTGTTTTATTACAAATTGAGCTGGCAAATACAGGATTGCCAGCTCAAAAACACAAATGCTAGTTTTGGTTTGGCTTGATCACACCATCTGAAACCAATGGAGCTATTAGCGGAAGAACTTTGGGTAGCACAGCTTGACCAAATTGGTCACCAGTTCCATAGGCTTTGGGCAAAACAATATCTGGATTGGTTTTGAAAAGTTCTGCAATTTCTATTGTGGAAGTTAGGTTTATTTCTTGAAACTTAAGTTCGGCTAATTCAGGAAAAAGTGTAGATAATTCTGTACCAGTGGTTTTCATATTTATGGTTACAGCTTGCAAAGAGTTATCTGCTTGGTCTACAATCAAATCAAACTTTGTACTTTTAGCTACAAATTCTATAGCTTTGCTTGTTTCTTTATCAACAACTGTCGGTAAGTTCTTTAAAGCTTTTGTCTTTTTTTCATAAGCTAACAATCCTTCTTTTTTAAATCCTCCTGAATATAGCCAAACTTTTTTGCCTTGGTAATTGTCTTGGGTTACAGTTCCGTCAAGCATTGAGGGTAGAAGAGAAAACAGCATTTTTCCGTCTGGATCTGGGTCTGGCTCATCAGCTTCTTTTTCTGATTCATCTGAGTCAGGGGGAATATTATACCAATTGTTTTCATATTTCCACAGTCCTTTGTTACCCTTTTCAAGATATTCAAATTCAAAAGCGGTTGATCCTACATTAAACAAGGTTTGCAAGTTGGTAAATTTTTTCGTAGCTTGTACGTCTAATTTTATATTTATAGGTTTTTGTAATAGGTTTTGTATTGATGGAATAGAAGATGAACCAGAGAGGATCGTTTGGCTTTTTATGCTGGCTCCCTTGGCTTTTTCTGCTTCTATCTTTAAGAGAGTCTTTTCGACTAATTTTGCAGGAGTTGGAACTGAAGGGGCGGCTTTCTGAGTTGACTCAGTCTTTGGGGGAAGTTCCTTTTGGTTAGATCCGCAAGCTGATAACACCAGTACACTGATCATTACCAGAAATAAGGCAAAGAGCCTTTTTAAAATATTCATGTTTAAATGTTAACATATTCTATTCAAACTTTGGGGCCTTTTAAGTCTATGGACTCAAACAATTAATCATTTATATAAATTGGCTGAGAAGTCTAACAGATTTTTACTTGTCTAAAAACTTCAGTAGTTAAAAAGCCCTGCTTTTAAGCGGTAATTAGTTGCAGGGCTATTATATTATCTGCTTGGGTTTTGATATAGGCTTGCTATATTATCCGCTTGGCTTCTGATATAGTATGGGTATGAGCGAAAATAAAAAAGCGGTTATATTGGAGTTGGAAGAGGAAGTTCAAAAACTAAAGAATCTTCTTCAAGAGACTCGGGAAAAGATTAAAGCTACCAAGGACGATGCTAAAGCCAAGCAAATATCTTTTTATAGCAAAGCTTTGACTTTTCATAATGAAAAAGTCAATTTGACGGTAAACGATCAGATTCGGTTTTCGTATATGGTGTCTTGTGCAGATGGCAGTCAATACAATTTTTATGGCAAATGGACTTTTGACGAAAACTTGTTTCCTGAAGTTGGAGGATTTGACAGATATTCAATGATTAGTACCAATAAAAAGCATCGCTTTTACAACAAGGCTAGCAAAAAGAGTATTGCACTTTTTGAGATGCATCAGGCTGAACTGTTGTCAATCATCGTAAAATTTATCCAAGAAAATATGGATAACACCAAGGAACTGAAAGAAAAAACCATTTTGAGTTCTGAATACAAAAAGATTCTTAAAGAATATCGAGATATTGAATATGAAGTAGGCAAAAGCATAAGCCAAATCGATCTTGCTATCAAGTTTTTGCAAACAGAGAGCAAAACAAATGAGTTTGAAACTCGTTTGGACAAAATTAAAAAATAAATTGTTTGTAATTATAAAACTTTGTCTAATTTTAGATTGAAAAGCGGAACTCTAAAAACTTTGCTTTAAACTCTTGGTTATTTTTTAAACTTGACTTTTGAGTATATCAGACTACAATTTGGCTATGCAAACTGTAAAACAAACTTTGGTATCTTCTCTTACTACCACCAATGAAGAGGCTATGCTGATAGCCGATAAAATCATCAACCATGAAATAGCTTCTGAAAAGGCTCTTGTTTACGTAGGAGAGGAATCTTTAACTTGGTCTTCTCCTTATGGCGGAGTTGTAGAAGGTATAGCTTCTAGCCAAAGTATAAGTACTTATGGAGAAGCAAAAGAACGAGCAGAACAAATCAAGGATGCTCTACAAGAACTTGTTATAGCCGTTTTAAATCGTGTAGAAGACATAGAGAAGGTCTCAGCTTCAACTCAAGAACTTATAAATCAACATGCTGAAGAAGCATTAAAAACCATGCAAGAAGGCAAAGGGACTGAGGACATGATGGAATGTACCAAAGCTCAAACTGCTTTTGACAGTGCAATGCAAAAACTTGCGCAAGGAAAGCTTTCTACTCCGCTAAACGAAAGCCCGCTTTTGGAAGGTCTCCAAATTGCTCTCCAAGAGCATCCAGACGCGATTGGCGGAACAATGGATTTTGAACAATGTGTTCGTTGCGTTCATTCTGCACTGAGTATTCTTGAAAATATATTAGAGGCTTGTAACAAGGCTATGGAAGAAGACGCCGACAAAGACGCATAATTTTATAATTAAAAATCAGTTTTCAAATAAAGAGGGGGGAGAAGCCTAAAGGCTTCTCCCCCCTCTAATATTGTTTATTCGTCTTTGGGTTTGTTTAGATCGTCAAGAGTCTTTTTAAGAAAGTTGACAATCTTTTTGGCATTAGGGTCTTTTATAGAACCATCTAGATCTTTGAAAACTCCGTCAACCAGATCGCCTACTGAGCCAATTTCAATTTCAAAACCAAAGGGAGTTCCAAATCCAGTGGTTCTATCAGTTTCATCAACTTTTCGAGCTTCTTGTTCTTTACGTGCTCTTACTTCACGAAGCCTTTGAGCTTGCTCTTTGGCACCTTTTTGGGCTTGTTCTTGACGATTAATCTTTGCGTCTTGAGAAGCATTGTCGTCAGGAACACGACCCGCTTGGGTTTCTTTGATACGATATAGAATGTTGCCAATACGGTCTTCTTGGATTGAAATAAAATCAACCAGCTGTTCGCGGTGAAGGCGATCATCAACATCGGCAAGTTCAGGGGCAACTGAGTGAACTTTCAGAATCGATTGCAGCTCTTGGACAGCCTCAAATTGTTCTTTTTCCAATTTGGCTAGTCGTGTTTGGAGAACTTCTAGATTTTCCATATCCCTACAATATCAGAAATAAACGAAGTGAATGGATGATGTTGCTTTTCAATATCAGAAACCAACAAAACAAAGCAAATTATATTTAGCAGCCATAATTTGTAAACAAGTTTGTAACCATATGGAGCTAGAAAACAAGTTGCTTATATTTTAATTTGATTAAAAAAATGATAGTGAGACAACAAATTTGTTGTCTCACTATCATTACACGCTTGGTAGTGTATTCTCAGATTGCTTTTCAAGCAATTGTTGAACTTCTTCAGAAGGCTGAACTTGCAGCAAGTCTATAAGGCGTCTACGAGAACTTTGGTAATTTCTTACCTTATTGATTTTTTCCCAATGCTGATTTTTTATAGAGCTTGCTTGTTTTGCAATTTGGGCTTGCTCTATAGCTTCTTTAAGAGCTTCTTGATTTTGACCAACAAACATGATTGTTGCAGCCATCAGCTCATCAACACATTGGTCAAAGGCTTTTTGAGAGCTGTTTGAAATGGTGTGTTGATTGCGAGTATAAGGATTGATGGTTGACACTCTTGTCAAAACAAGAGTGTTTATCTGGAGATTTTGATTTATATCAATATTTCCAGAAAAGGCATACCTGCCGCCCTGTTTTCTTTCAACTTCAAACTCAAAAGAAAAAGTTTGGGTATATCCAGAATAACGAAATTTAATTTCTGAGAGAAAGCCAGGTAGAGAGCCTTGGACATTGGTAACACCAGGTCCTTTTTTCATTTCCTTGTGTTCTTCATGTAGCTCTACCAAAATTTTTTCTAGAAGATTGATTTCTTTTTGAACCTTGTCTTCAATATCTTTCATTCTTATCTTTCTTTATCTTTCTGCTTAAGCAGGCTCTGCTTTTATTCTTACACATATTATGACTGGGTCAAGATAAGGATTCCAGATTTTAGACTATGCTTGTAATTTGTTGCTAACAAATGGGCTGATAAAGGCTGTTTAAGTTTGAAACAAGTTGAACAGAATATATAAAAAAGTTTGTTCAAAAAAAGGAGCAGAGAATAAATCTCTGTTCCCGCATTTTAGTCCTTCAAAACCCTTTTCAACCTAAAACGGTCAAGGGGATTTGCCTTTACAACAAAAAAGGTCTGTAGATTTTTTGGATACTGATTTGTCCAAAAAATTATATTGACTATCCCAAATCGGTCTTTTCTTTTTTCAATGGTGTGAAAAAAGTCGCCAACTTGAAATTCTCTTTTTGTAGGTTCTTTTGAAAACACAACTTGAGTTAGCAAATCGCGAGGAGTTGTTATCTCTGAGGCAAAGATACTAAGTCCTTTGTAGTGAGGGCGGTCTGGTGTCTTCATTTTGATATGAACCACATCAGGTCCTACATCAAAATTGCTTTTATGGATTTTCATTTTCATTCCTTTTTGAGTAAGGGATTGTTATTCTATGATGCTTTTGCACATTGTCAAAAAGCTTCAACCAAAGAGGCTTGCATCGAGTTTGTTTAAAAAGTTTTTTAAATTTAAGAAAGGCCATATAATCAAAACATGAATAATGCTTATTCTGATATTGATGAAGTTTTAAACAATTTAAAGCAAGTGTTCCTTTCTGGGTGGTATGAACCTACTGGCAGAGTTCTTATTCAATTAGACCGAGCTACAAACAAACCCAAAGAAGCTTGGACCTGGCATTGGGGTTTTCTCCGCAGCGACCTGGCGTTTAACAGCAACTTGCAAGAAATCATGGTAAACCTTGAAAAATATCAACAAAGCGGTTTTGCATCTAGAAAAGATGTGTTGAACTATTTGGAAATGATTATGGGTAAAAATACAAAATTCAATGTTGATTTTTCAACATTGAAAAAGAGAAATGCTGGTATTTATAGATTGTATAACACAAACTGGACTGTTTATGCTAAGAACAAATTCTGGGTTTTGTATAAAGATCAGGCCAACAATGTTTCTTCAAATTTTAAAACGCGTAAGCAAGCTTTTGAATGGTTGTTAAAACAAGGCCCTATCGACAAAGTTTAGGTTTAAAACCAACTTTACATAATTTGGGGAATAACAGACCCTGAAAGTTTCATCTTGTCGTTTATTGGTTTTCAAACTTTGTCAGCTTCTTGCTTTCTTTTAAAATTTGTTCCAGAGGAAAATTATCTCTACATTCTATATAAACTTCTATAGCTTTGTTTAGAGTATTAAAACTACCAAGTTTAGTAGGAAAAGGTTTAGAACCCCATGTAGAGTCTTCGCTTATATATCTCCCCGTATATTTATCCTCACTTGTTTCCAAAGGATAAGCCCAAATGTTCCATTTTTTTATTTCCTCCGCTATTTGTAAAAAATACTTGTATGTTGTTATCAACGTAGTGCATGTCCCGTCTGGCTTCCATCTTCATTTTGTTACTTATTTCTACGTTGTAAGCACCTTTTAAGAATAAAGATGCAAAATCAAAGGCTTGGCTTCTGGTTTGAAAGCCGCTTTTTTGAATTTCTTTGCTATAAATCAAGGTGGAATATTTTGGAAAGTCTTCTGGAGTTATAAATTTTTTGATAGATGATTCTGGTGTCCAATTCCATTTGTTGTCTGAGGTTTTAGTTAAAGTTAAAAAACCATCAATGGTCTTCCAAATAGTTGTAGGATAATTGGGGTAAGCATAGGGTTTTAATTGTTTTCTAATTTGTTCAACTGAAATTTCCACGACTATTTGATTATAAGCTTAATCAGCTTTAAAAACGGATTTAATTAAACATTCTTTTTGCAAATTAAGTTCAAAGTATGAAATTTTAGTTTTTTCTGGCTTCTACAATTGGCTGATGGTAACCAGTTTGCTTTGGCTCTAACCATTTAATGTCTACATAGCCTGTATCTTCTAACAATTTGGTTAATTCTTTTCTCTTTAAAGCTCTATACATTGTAGAAGAGTTGCTTACTTTCCATGAGCCATTTTCTAAAATTAAAATAAATATATTTGTTTTATATATTGGCAATTCTTTGTCCCACTCCCAAGTTTGAAAATATATCTTTTCGCCATTCTCTTCTTTTGTAATTTGGGGCAAGGTAGAAGTTGGCTTTTCTGCAAGCAAAAGATCGTAGTCCCTGACGCTTATAAATATTTTACCTTCTTTTTCTAGTTTGTTGTGCATAGCTTGAAGTGCTGTTGTTAATTCAGAGTCTGAAAGAAGATGAGGTAAAGAATTGTCAAAGGAAATGACTACGTTATATTTCCCATCTACTTGTTTATCGAGAGTGCGAAAATCCGCAATTCCAAAACTTAAATTTGCCTTCATGTCGATTGCAGACTGCTTGGCATTTTCAATCTCCTTAGAGCTTATATCTGTCGCATGAACTTTATAACCTTTTAAAGCCAAACCGATTGCTTGAGTTCCAATTCCGCAGGAGCAATCTAGCAGCGTTGCACCAGGTTGATTAATTATTTTGTCTATAATTAAACTTTGTCTTTTTACAGCTTTCTGCCAATCTGGATATATAAAAGAATAACTTTCAGCTAAATCATCATAGAATTGTTCTGGACTTTTGGACATAGTCTCATTATACAAAAAATTTGTGGGGATAACTTTTTATCCCCACAAATTCTACATGTTACTTAGAATCTCGCTAGTTTTGGCTAGTTGATTCTTTTTTGTTTTTGCTTTATTACTCAATGCTTTAAGCAAGTCAGGCAAATCTGAGAGAAAATTAATAACTTTCTCATTATCAAGCAAGTTTACGCTGTATGGAGTATCAATTACAGGCTTGTATATATTGATTGAAGGACCATATTGCTCCAAACCATATATTATTTTTTCACTGCCTTTATCTTCTACAAAAGACAACATCTTGCCATTTGTTGGAAGGTCAAACTCTTTAAGAGCTCTTTTACGATCTCTCTTAGAAGTCTTGGTATCAGCTACAAATTTTACGTCTTTTGCTGTAAATTTTATAATCTGATAATTTCCAATTTGTTTTATACCCAATTTTTCCATGTATTCTCTTACTTGACAAGCATAATACCGACCTTGGCTAATAGCGTTTTCACGCATTTGCTCGCTTTCAACAATTGTTTCTTCAATTTCATGAAGCTGTTTGTCAAAGCTGGAGATTTCCATAGGTTGTATCAACCTTAGCTCTGTCGTCATTTTTCTCTTTCGTTGGCAATGAACCTTGGCTGTTTTTAAAACAATTAAAATGTTTTTGAAATAACCAAGCTTATCTTTTTAAATATACACCTAGGCATATTTTATGCAAACTGAAGGTAAAGCTGCCTCGTTTTAAAAAACTTTACAAAATTTACTTTATTTGAAAACTATACAAATTTAAAAGCTCTGTTCAACATTAAACAGAGCTTTTAAAAAATAAGCTAAAACTATAAATTTTTAATTGCTTTCCAAATAAGCTCGGATTTTAGTTTCTACCCAACTTTGAAGGTGACTGTCGCAATAAGGTATTTCTGTAGTTTTATCAAAGTGATTTTGGTAAATACTTTGGACAAAAGGTATAAGGTCATGACGATCTGCACCTTCAGTCAAAGGGTTATATGCTTTAACAGTAACTTCAAAGCCTTCAACGTCTATTGCAGGTTCTTCTTCTCTCCAAAACCACATGTCTTGACCAACTACTCCGCGTTGATGAATGTTTTGTTCATCATCATAGAGTCTATGCCAATCAGCACGAGCTTCCTCATTGTCAACTACAACATGGATGTGGACTGCGTAGATAAGCAATTCGGGAACCTCATGTTCACTGGTCTTTTCTACAATTTCAATTTTCATGTATTTAGTATAATATCAAGATTTTTTTATGCAAACTAACTCAAAGACAAGTTTGGAAAGAAAATGGTTTTGATATAGTATTCATATGATATCAAAGCAACAATTTCTTGCCCTTAAACAAGCCCAAGCAGGCGAGGCAAAACTTTCTAAAAATGTAAGGGTAAGAATTGGCGATCATTCTCGTCGCAGTTGGTATTTTCTTATTAAAAAGGGTTTTCTTGTTTGGAAAAGTTCAGAGGAATACATTTGGCTGGAGATTACCCAAGTAGGAGAACAGGCTCTAAAAGAATATACTCAAGCATTGTCCGCAGGAGATTTGCGAAACCAAGAGGAATACAATGGCCTATACAGTTAAAGCCCACAGTGGATATTATGGTGAAGAAATGGATTGGGATGTTGTAAACTACTTTTCCAAAGATGATGCTCAAGCTCATGCTGATCAGGCTAACGCTTGGGCTTTTGCCAAAGGTGTAAAAAGTGGTTCTTACAACCCTGACAATTTCAAAAAACTTTCAAAAGCAGGTGAGAACAATCCTTGGGATTTACCTAAAGTAATAATTGGTGGATTTTACAAAGGTGGGGTAAGTTTTTATATTGAAGAAATTCAGATTAGAAAAAAGCTGTAAAAAGACAAAGTTTAATTATAGACAAAATAATTAATCAACCTGGTGCAACGCTGCTAGATTGCTCCTGCGGAATTGGAACTCAAGCAATCGGTTTGGCT
>Ga0115848_100062_pt1 | contig 26616 bp, 16 predicted proteins | sample InSIn3gowninarea_FD_83862 | JGI IMG/M metagenome (GOLD analysis project Ga0115848, IMG submission 83862) | reverse complement strand
AAATCGCCTTATGATGGCGACCTAATCTACTGGAGCGAACGCAACAGTAAACTCTACGACGATGAAACCTCCCTAGCCCGAATGGCACTAAGAAAAGCTGAAACACTTGTGGTTTAAGCGCTTTGCAATTGCTTGCGTAATTCGTGCCGAGATTTCGTCATTAAGGGGTAAGATTTCGGGCGGCGTTTACGAACTCGTGGTTCGCTCCGTCCTGGGCGTTCTGGAACAGCCTTGTGAGCAATAACTTTGAGTAAAGTGCGATAAATTTGCAGGCGATTTGTTGAAGAAGCAGATAACAATTCAATACATTTCGGTTAAGGGGTAAAGGGGAAGGGGGAAGGGAGCGAGTGAGCCATTTTCTTCCCCTTTAACCTTTAACCTTTCCCCTTTAACCAAGATGTATTGGATAACAATTGGGCAGTAAAGTTATTTAAATGATGACGAGTACCCTGCAATGATAAGCGTAATGGAGGAGTACCGTAAGTAGTACCAGCCGACCACATCAAACTCCGAAGTAGATTATAAGCGAGCAAATAAACATAAATTTCTTTGTGTACCATAGAGGGAGTTTTACATCGCAAAACATCCATGCCCAAAGTAGTTTTGAGATGTCTTAAATCTAGCTCAACATTCCACCGCTTACCGTAAAGCTCTACAAGCTTCAGAGTAGAATAGGTTGCTTTATCTAATAAAGTAGTGATTAAACTGACTTGTTCTGTACGGAAACCAGGAATAACAATATAATAGTAAATCTCTCGCACAGTGAAGGTTTGAGGTAGAGCCTTAAATTCATCTAAACTCAATCCTTTTGGACAAGTTTTAGGTTTATACCAAGTCACTAATTTGTCACAAGCTCCAACAATTTTACCTTTTCGCATTGATGTACTTCGGGATTGATGTTTGCGGAATACTGCATCGCAACCAAGCTTTTTAATAGCAATTAAATCAGCATAAGCACAAAACGCTCTATCTCCCAAAAGGACATCCAATGGATTAAGGAACTGATATAATTTTCTAGCTAATTTAATATCGTGGGTGTTCAAAATATCGATACATAGAGCAACAGCAGCTCCCGTCGCTAAAGTAAATATTACACCAATTTTCGCAATTGGAAATCCACACCCAGGTTTTTGATTAGTTGGTTGAGGATACGCTTTTTGGTTTTCCAAAGTATCAGGCATTGATACCGTAGACCCATCTATCACCTTTACGTTTCGACCGCACCATAAATATTCTATTGTCACTTCTTCTTCTAAGCTTTGTGCTACTTGACCAAAAAGTTTTTCTAATAACTTTTCTGGCAATCTAGACCGCGCTTGACAATAACCACTTGTATCAGTTGAGGGGATTTCTAATCCCGACCCCGCCAAAAAAGCAATGATCTTACTCACGGCATTATGACAACTTTTATCATTATCTAAAACTTGAGATAAAAACGCCCAAAGCGTTACTACTGGATCAAATAACCGTTGCTTATATTTAATTTTTAGCTCAGCAAGAGCTTGTCTAATTACCGGCTCTGGCAGTACTTCTTTAAAAGGTAATCCCAAACTTTGATTAAATTTATCCTTGAGGATTGTCACACGATTTGTCACAGTAGTAATTATGCTATTGGCTTATTCGTCTCGTAGATCAGTATTTCACGGACGAGTAAGCTTTTTCTACTACAAAAATTTTTTGACACCCCCTACACCCTTACCGCATTTCTTCCACACGGACTGCAAGGGAAGCAAGCGGGTTCCCCATGCCCTACCGTTCAATGATATTAAAGCCTCTAATGCTTATCTATCATCGCTTTCAGCTTTTCTTAGTGCCATTCCTCCCTAGCCCTAAAAAGGCAGAACCATACCTGTGGATATTGTGGCTTAAAAACGTTAAGTGACGAAAAGGTACATCTCCATCATGTCGATGGTAATCACTCCAACTGGAGAAGAAAAAACCTTTTAGCCGTCCACGAAAGCTGCCACGATTACCACCACATGAGCAAAACCGCAAGGTAAGAACGTCGGGAGCTGGATGCGGTGAAAGCCGCACGTCCAGATCTAACAGGGAGGGGCGAGGTCTAATAGCCTCCTTCGACCCTAACTGTTATTCTTTTCTGCTATAGAGAACAGTACTACAATCCGTCTACGACGGAGCGTGGGGTGATGGAAGTTATTTGCACTAAACAGCGTAATGGGCCGACGGGGACAGTCAAGCTGCTGTTTGATGGTGGTTTCAATCGGCTGTGCAATTTGGCAAGGGGATAACGCAGTTTAGAAGGGTAAGCGAAAATGCAGCTACACAACATAACCCATAATAGCTGAGGTATTTATCCAAGGATAGATTCTGCCTGAAATTAAACCTGACAAAGTTTAGGACGAATTTCGAGTCGTATGACACTTAGCTGGTGTTTGCCAGGATTTATTAAGTGTAGTGGAGGGCGCAGACGCTGTAAGTAAGCTAAAGCACATTTAATTTGCGCTCCTTGTGGGATTTGACAATCCTCAAATCTCCCCCTGCTAAAGAAAGCATCCCCTGCTCAAGAAAGCTGCCATCACGATGCAACTTAAATGCACAACAGCTTAGTTCAACACGGCTCTTGCAGGGAATACTCCAACTTAGTTGTAGAAGCAGGGGTTGAAAGGGACAGTAGAATTTTCGATGAAAAAAGTATAATATAAATATTCTAGTGAATTTTGGCATTTCTAAGAGTTTTTCTATTAAAAATACTTTGGGAGAAAGTAGTGGCTTGTGGCTATGTTATTTGCAATAAGTAAACCAATGCAGGGCAGAAATACGTAAAAGTGATAGCAAAACTATTTATATTAAGTTTTTATAATAGCAAACGCTTTTACGTGGACTTGTAAGTTTAGACTTCTGTGAGGAACATGAACAAATACTACCTTTGAGACTAGTTATTTATCCCATTTTTGAGCGCTGCTGTTCTAAAGTATTATTGCTTACTGTAATAGCGGGATGGTCAGGAATTATTGAAGACAGATTGTTACTGCCTATTGGGGTTAACTAAAGGTATTGAAGCTGGATTGCTGAATTAAAGATGATAAACTCTCAGCTTGACTTAACCATTGAGCATTACCAAGCAGCGATTGACGAGCTGAAAGAAACGGGTATAGATGCTGTGCAGGTTTTAGAAGTGTTGAATGCCAGGAATGCTGTACAGGTGGCTTTAAAAGAGACTATAAGCATTCCAACAAGTAGGTTAAAGCAAGTTCTTGATTTAGATGTGGAACTTCGGCAACAGGCAGAGCAGATTACCAAAGCTATTAAACCCGGACAATTAGCTCAGTGGAGAGAGAGCGTACATTCCCCAGTTGAAGCTTGGTGGTGGAGGTTAGAAAATCTTGCACCATCTCACAAGTCGGATAGGTTGGATTGGTTGTGGAAAGGTCTAATAGTTGCTGGTTGGACTGCTAACTTGAGTTTACTTATTAATATATCTACTCGCTTTCTCAGCGGCGGAGCAGGATTACTGGGAGCTTCAGCAGTTATTTTACCAAGTATTATTGCCTTACTACAAGCAAGTAGCGAATTAACAAAGGCTGGTAAAGAAGGATTTGAGAAATTACTGATTAAACTGAAAATTCCTCAATATTATCAAGAAGAGGCTAAGCTAGGGTCAACTTTATTAATGACAGCCTTCTTAGTTGGTTTTTGGTTGGCTTTACCATCATTTTCTCAACTCTACAACAGTCAAGGATTAAGTAATTACAAAAGTGGTAAATTAGGAGCAGCAGAACAAGACTACCTCAAGGCAATTTCCCTAGATGCTGATAACATGGATGCTCATTACAATCTTGGGAATCTTTACGAAGAGTTACAAGAGTTTGACAAAGCGCAGAAGCATTACCAAATTGCAGCTAGCAGTGATGTTCCCGATGCTTATAATAACCTAGCTCGTTTATATATCCAGAATAAAAAATATCCTCAAGCTACAGCTTTACTACAAAACGGACTGGTGAAAGCTGATGAGCAGAATAGTTCATCCGAAGTTAGATACAGTCTGTTAAAAAAATTTGGGATGGGTACGGTTTGAGCAAAGCAGGTATGAAGAAGCACAACAAATCTTGCAAGGGGCTATTGGCATTACAAATAACCCAGAGACAGCAAAGTATATCCGCAATCCGGGTGCGGCACACTGTATATTAGGGCAGGTGCTGGAACGGCAAAAACAACCAACAGCTCTGGAGCAATGGCAGAAATGCTGTCAGCTAGGTTCTACGCTCAATCCTGATGAGGATACATGGTTGCATCTAGCTCAGCAAAAATTGAAAAAGGCGGGAAGAGGGTGCAACAAAAAGACCGGAAATTGATTGAGTTAGCTGGAGTCTTACTTAGCCTACCCTTGTTGACAGTAGTAACACCTGGGTTGGCTCAACAGAATAGCCTGAATTTAATTTTTTCGATTAGTGGGAACGTCCAGATAAAAAGGGATGGACGTAGCAGCTACCAGCCAGCATATATAGGTACTTTACTAAATCCCTTGGATCGTTTGCAATTAGGAAAAGGAGCATCTGCAAAAGTTCTTTGTAATAACTTAGTGACTTGGAATATTAGCTCTCAAGGTGAATTCCTCGGTTCGAGTGGTTGTCCATCCACTGAAAAACCGATTTTGATTAGGAACGGTAGTACCCGCGCTCCGACTCGTACCCTAAATGACCCAGAAATTCCTTATATCATTACTCCGCGCGACACAGCAGTGTTGGGTAGCCAACCGACTTTACGTTGGAATGCTGTCAAGGGTGCAACTAGCTATCAGGTGCTTTTACGCGGAGCGGGGGTTAATTGGATAGCTAACGTTAAGCAGCCAGAAGTTGTTTATTCTGGTAATCAAACTCTGCAACCAGGTTTTCGTTATCGAATAATTGTTACTGCTGATAATGGAGTATCTTCTGAGAGTGATGCGCCTACTCGATTCACGCTACTGAGTGAAGAGGATGCTAAACGGGTAAAAGCTGAAATTATACAATTGCAAAATCAACCGTTAACCGATGAGTCCAAAGCTCTTGCCAAAGCATACCTGTACAAAAGCAATAATTTGAATACTGCGGCAATTGATTTATTAACAGGATTAGTTAAACAAGGAAGCAAAACTACAGCAGTTTATCAGCTTTTAGGCAGTCTTTACCAAGAAGCGGGTTTAAATCAATTAGCTAAAGAACAGTACGAAACTGCCTTGAAGCTAGCCCAAGCAGCGAAAAATCTGGAAGCGCAGGCAATTATTCAAGCCAGCTTAGGGGCGATTGATATAGCTCAAGACAACTTACAACAGGCATTTGAGTCATTGCAGTCTGCTCAAGATAGCTATCGTGCTTTGGGAGATGAGCAACAAGTACAGGAATTACAGCAAACATTGAATAACTTGAAAGGGAAGCTACCTTCATGACTAAGCTGCCAACTAAACCAGTAATAACATTGGCAATTTTGCTCGCAACATCTGGGTTATGGATGTTGATGCCAAAGCCAACAATTGGGCAATCAACTACTCCAACTTCAACTGTTCAATCTGCTGAATTGGCAGAATTAAAGCAACTTGAGCAACAAGCAGAAAAACTTTACAAAGAAGGAAGATATGGCGAAGCAATTCGCATGGTAGAGCGGATGTTGGCTATTCGTAAGAAGGTGCTGGGTGCAGAGCATCCAGATGTGGCAGCTAGCTTGAATTATTTGGCAGTGCTGTACTATCAACAGGGTCGCTACGCTGATGCCGAACCGTTTTATCGCCAAGCTCTTGAAATGAGAAAACGGCTGCTGGGCAACGAGCATCCATCTGTGGCACAAAGTTTGAATAATCTGGCAGAGCTATACAGGAGCCAGGGTCGCTACACTGATGCCGAACCGTTTTATCGCCAAGCTCTTGAAATGGGAAAACGGCTGCTGGGCAACGAGCATCCATCTGTGGCATCTAACTTGAATAATCTGGCGTTGCTGTACTATCAACAGGGTCGCTACGCTGATGCCAAACCGTTATTTCGCCAAGCTTTAGAAATGAATAAACGGCTGCTGGGCAACGAGCATCCATCTGTGGCACAAAGTTTGAATAATCTGGCAGGGCTGTACTCAAGCCAGGGTCGCTACACTGATGCCGAACCGTTATTTCGCCAAGCTTTAGAAATGAATAAACGGCTGCTGGGCAACGAGCATCCATCTGTGGCACAAAGTTTGAATAATCTGGCAGCACTGTACTCAAGCCAGGGTCGCTACGCTGATGCCGAACCACTGCTTCGCCAAGCTCTTGATACGAATAAACGGCTGCTGGGCAATGAGCATCCAGATGTGGCATCTAGCTTGGGTAATTTGGCAGAGCTATACAAGAGCCAGGGTCGCTACACTGATGCCGAACCGTTTTATCGCCAAGCTCTTGAAATGAGAAAACGGCTGCTGGGCAACGAGCATCCAGATGTGGCAGCTAGCTTGAATAATCTGGCAGCACTGTACTCAAGCCAGGGTCGCTACACTGATGCTGAACCGTTATTTCGCCAAGCTCTTGAAATGAGAAAACGGCTGCTGGGCAACGAGCATCCATCTGTGGCAACTAGCTTGAATAATCTGGCAGGGCTGTACTCAAGCCAGGGTCGCTACACTGATGCTGAACCGTTATATCGCCAAGCTCTTGAAATGGGAAAACGGCTGCTGGGCAACGAGCATCCATCTGTGGCAGCTAGCTTGAATGATCTGGCAGCACTGTACTCAAATCAGGGTCGCTACGCTGATGCCGAACCGTTTTATCGCCAAGCTCTTGAAATGAGAAAACGGCTGCTGGGCAACGAGCATCCATCTGTGGCAGCTAGCTTGAATGATCTGGCAGCACTGTACTCAAGCCAGGGTCGCTACGCTGATGCCGAACTACTGCTTCGCCAAGCTCTTGAAATGAGAAAACGGCTGCTGGGCAACGAGCATCCATCTGTGGCAGCTAGCTTGAATGATCTGGCAGTACTGTACTCAAACCAGGGTCGCTACGCTGATGCCGAACCGTTTTATCGCCAAGCTCTTGAAATGAGAAAACGGCTGCTGGGCAATGAGCATCCATCTGTGGCAGCTAGCTTGAATGATCTGGCAGAGCTATACAGGAGCCAGGGTCGCTACGCTGATGCCGAACCGTTTTATCGCCAAGCTCTTGAAATGGGAAAACGGCTGCTGGGCAACGAGCATCCATCTGTGGCATCTAACTTGAATAATCTGGCGTTGCTGTACTATGAACAGGGTCGCTACGCTGATGCCGAACCGTTTTATCGCCAAGCTCTTGAAATGAGAAAACGGCTGCTGGGCAATGAGCATCCAGATGTGGCACAAAGTTTGAATAATCTGGCAGAGCTATACAGGAGCCAGGGTCGCTACGCTGATGCCGAACCGTTTTATCGCCAAGCTCTTGAAATGAATAAACGGCTGCTGGGCAACGAGCATCCAGATGTGGCAACTAGCTTGAATAATCTGGCAGCACTGTACTGGCGGCAAGATAACACCAGTCAGGCTCTTGATTTTTTCACACAAGGGCTGAATATTGAAGAACAAAACCTGGCTCTCAACCTGGCAGGGGGGTTTGAGCGACAGAAACGGGACTACATAAATACTATCGCTGGTACTACATATGTTACCATTTCCCTACACCTGAATTCTGCTGCTAACAATCCTAATGCTGCTAGTTTAGCCCTAAACACAGTCTTACAACGTAAAGGACGCATCTTAGATGTCCTCACCAATAACCAGCAACGTCTACGTCAAAGTCTTGACCCAGCTAGCCAAACTCTATTAAACGAACTATCAGACACCCAGAGTCAATTAGCCAATTTATTTTTCAATCGACCAGACAAACTTTCCCTTAAGCAGTACCGTACTCAGCTTACCAATCTTGAAGCACAGGCAAAACAATTAGAGGACAAATTGAGTCGCCGTAGCGAAGAGTTCCGTACTCAGTCTCAACCTGTCACCCTCGAAACTATTCAAAAACTAATTCCTACTGATGCTGCGTTGGTGGAACTAGTCCGCTATCGACCTGTTGACCCCAAGGCAGCACCTAACGAAAGCTGGGGTAAACCGCGTTACGCAGTATACATTCTACCTGCAAAAGGAGAACCTAAAGGCATTGACTTAGGCGATGCTGAGATAATTGACCGAACCCTAGAATCATTCCGCGATTCTTTGCAATACGAAGGCACTCCTATTACCCAAGTTAAACAGTCGGCTCGTAACCTTGATAAAATTATCATGCAGCCAGTACGCAAACTCCTAGGTAATACCCACAAAGTCCTACTCTCTCCAGACAGTCAACTTAACCTAATTCCCTTTGAAGCACTAGTAGATGAAAATGGTCGCTACCTAGTTGAAAACTATTCTTTTACTTACCTCACTTCTGGACGGGACTTGCTCAGACTGCAAAACCAATCTCCAAGTCAACAGTCTCCAGTTGTGATCGCTGACCCCAATTTCAATCGTCCTGGTGAAGTGGTTGCACGTCAACCTAATGCCAATAGTAGTGATGCACAAAATACCCGCTCTATTGACCTGTCGCGAAAAGCATTTTCTCCTTTATTCGGCACAGTTGAAGAAGCAAAAGCAATTTCATCCCTCTTAAAAGTCAATCCCCTAATAGATACTAAGGCTACAGAAGGAGCAGTTAAACAAGTTAAAAGCCCAAGAATTCTGCATATTGCCACTCATGGTTTCTTTGAATCTGCCCCACAAACAGCAGATAGAAGTACATTCAATGACAATCCTCTACTCCTTTCAGGATTAGTTCTGGCTGGATTCAAACTTGGTCAAAGTGGCGGTGAGGATGGCGTTCTCACGGCATTAGAAACAACTACCCTGAATCTAGTAGGGACAAAACTGGTGGTACTATCAGCCTGTGATACGGGACTGGGAAACACTACTGCTGGCGAAGGCATTTATGGTTTGCGCCGTGCTTTGGTAATTGCTGGGGCTGAGAGTCAAATGATCAGCTTGTGGAAAGTGGAAGATGATTCTACCAAAGACTTGATGGTAGCCTACTACAAAAAATTGCTAGATAACAAAGGTCGGAGTGAAGCACTGCGTCAAACGCAACTAGAGATGTTACGGGGTGATTTAGGTAAGGAGTATCAACATCCTTACTACTGGGCAGCGTTCATCCCTTCAGGTGATTGGAGAGCAATGGAGAAGTGAATTCGCTTTTAGAGGTCTGGCGAACACTTAAGCTACTGGTAAAGGACGTTGCTAAAAGTGTAATAATTTTTAGGCAACTAAAGCTCAAGTTTATAATAGTTTTAGATTCAATAACTTTTAAATTCAATTATAGAATCAGCAAAATTTACAAGCAATTAACCGGATCTGCGCAAAGCTGCTGTTGCAACAAATATTGGCGCACCGTTAGCGGTTTTATGTTGGGGTAGCAAGAGTTTTGGATCTGATCGAGTTTGCCTTTACCAGATACCATCACATACTCATACTGCTGGGGAAGATATTCTACTGGGGAATTTGCTGACGGTTTTTTCTGCTCAATCCAAGCTTTGAGATCTTCAACGCTACCTAATCGCTTTTCAAGCAGCTTTTTGTCCGTAGCCTCTTGGTAGGTAGCTAAAAGTTGCTTGTTGGGTAGCACTTCACCAGCTACTTCAAAAGCCGCGTTTGTTAAACCTGGGTCGCTAACCGCACAAAGTTGTTAGAAAAGATACTAGCAAAACCAATCATATTGAAAGATTCAATAACACAATAAAGACAAGGATTTATCGTCTAGTTAGAAATACACTATATTTTTCCAAAAATTTAGTAAATCAGATTTGAGCAAAGATGTATTTCATTCATTATTACAATACATCTTTGCGTGCTTAGATGGCTATCACTACATATTTACTACTACCGATAAAAGAAGTAGATTTTAGGTAGGGATATATAAGGTGCGAAAGTAACGAATTAATGCGGTTTGAGTGTATTTAAGCTTCAGTATGAAATCGGCAACGTTGGGATTGAAGCAATGACAGGTCTGGAGTTCAAGCAGTTGCAGCAAGAGCGAAGCGATTGGGCAGCGATTTATGAGGGGACGAAAGTAGTTAGGCAGCTTGTAAAAATCAGTTGAGCATCTTTTGGTGGTCTTAGCTTCACAAGTATAGGAATGAAACCCCAAGTTCACCCCAAGTTATTTTTGCAAAACTCCTAAGTCAATGCCATTCCACTCATAGTAGGATATGACAACTCACTCCAAAATTCTTATAAACGAAACATTCTAGCTGATTACATATCAAATTTTAGAAAACCCGCACATCTATTATTGATTTTGCTCTACTTACTCCACCAAGAGGAAATTTCTTCTGAAGTATAACTGACTGTATGTATTGCTAGTCCGTTATAAAAAGCCGTATTAGGTTGATCAATTACTATCCAAGGAGCGTCTTTTGGTTTACCTAGACAAAAAGAAAATGTTCCGTTTGAACGACAAATAGTTGATATTGCTATTGCTTTTCCCTCTTTTACAAACTTATCTATTTGTTCTTGTGTTTTTTTATTAAAACTACGTAAACTAGGGATCTTACTGTCAAATAGGTATTCATTAAAAACTCCAACTTCCTCTGGTTTAATTTTTTCGTCTAAAATATAAATATATACATTGTAAGCACCACTATCTGCAATTACTAAGCCATTTTGAAATTTTTGTGGTAATGTTGGTAGATTATCTGCACTTGATAAAAGTTTTTTTATCTCATTCTTTCTTAGCTGTAAAAATTTTGGAATTGACATAGAGCTTTTAAATATTAAACTCTTGATTGCATATCCATATACTGTTTCACTTAAACTTTCCGCTCCATCTAAATTTTCAGAGTAAGCTCTAGAAAAAACTATTGCGTAGTTTTCAGTTGGATCTATAACGAGAGTGTTAACAATAGGCACGTTATGCATTAGGTTTTTAGTTTCGTAGCTGTACCCTATATTGTTGCCGAACTTTACTTTTGAGACTCTACTTAACGTAACTTCAAAATCTAGTTCGTCTGGAAATCCATCTGGATAATTCTCTTTTTCTATTTCTCGAATTATTTCTTTTATATCTGTACTATCTCCAAGCTGGTGAATGGTGACATAGAATTCCTCATCTGGAAGTTCCGTCGCCTCGCGGCGAGTTGTGATACATTCCATTATTTGATATTGGTTAGGATTCAATACATATACTGAATTAACCTTTGAATACTTTACTAACCTAAAATTACTAGGTAAATTGAAGATGAAGGGGGGGGCTTTGGTTCGTGAAAGCTTTAGAGTAATCTTTAACATTGAATTTAATTGATGGTTGCTCCCAACATGAATTATTTACATCTGTGGCAGCAATTACTTGTGAATTAATAGCCATTAAAAGCATTGTTATCAGTGATATACAACCAAATGTAACTATACTGATATTCATACTAATACTTTGTTCCTTTTATAAGAATACTAATACAGGTGAATGAATTATCTGCCTGAGTTAAAGACGTTTAACTACTAAAATAAGCTAGATATTATGTATCAGTCATCGTAATATTTACGTAAAAGCCTATGTTTATAAAATTACGTAATAAGCTGAGCGACATACCAAACTTGGTAATCCTACAGAAATAATGATTTGTTGTAGGCGTGTACAAAGTACCAGATTGCTCCAATGTGGTTCTTTAACGACTTCGAGAACGACAATGTTTTTCGCACTAACCGAGAAACACCTGGAAAATCACTTCCCAGCCCTAGTGCATTAGGGTAGGAATAGCGAACCAGTTATAATAGGGAAAGTGGTGAATATCTACCTACGTTCAACTCTATTCGACAACGCACCTATCGCTAATGCCTGGATCAAACCCTTCAGCCGTAATAAACTTATCGAACAGACAGTACCATTTGTTGGAGCAGATTGTACGTAGCAAGACTAACCCCTACCGTCTAGTACAACGGGTACAAGTAGTGCTACTTGCCGCTGCTGGGATGAATAATACCGAGATTGGGCAGCAGTTGCAGCTAAGCCGAAAGCAGGTGAGGCAGTGGCGACAACGGTGGAGTAAATCAGCACAACGATTAGAAATAGCCGAGGAGCGAAGGTGTCGGTGAACGAGAATTAAGGCAACAAATTGAATATGTTTTGAGCGATGAACAACGCCCAGGAGGGTCAGCGAAGTTCAGCTTAGAGCAGATAGTGCAAATAGTGGCAGTGGCGTGTGAACAACCGGCCACTAGCACTAGGCCAGTTAGTCACTGGACACCAAGGGAGTTAGCTCTTGAGGTGGTAAAACGCGGCATCGTACAAGAGATTTCGCCACGTAGCGTGGCACGTTTTTTAAAACGAGGCCACGCTACAACCGCACCGTAACCACTATTGGCTTAATGCTCAAGCTACTGATCGTAATGAGTTCAAACAGCAGGTAGCCCGCGTGTGTCAGCTATACAAAGAGGCACAACAGTTACACACTTGTGGGGTGCATATAGTTAGTTGTGATGAGATGACAGGTATTCAAGCAATAGAACGCGCTTATCCAACTGAAGCAATGACATTAGGGGAGGTTGAACGAGTAGAAGCGCGAATACATTCGTCATGGCACACTTAGTTTAATTGCGTCTTGGGATGTGGCAGCTGGGCAAGTGTTGGCTGCCTCATTAGGTGCAACCCGTACTGCCAATGATTTTGCCGCTCATATCGCTAACATCATCTCAGGCGACTCACAAGCGAGATGGGTTTTCCTTGTAGATCAACTCAACACCCACAAGTCAGAAGAATTGGTTCGATTAGTGCAAGAGCGTTGTGAACTCGATGTTGAATTGGGAATTAAAGGTAAAAAAGGAATTCTCCAATCGATGGTTTGCGGGCTACTTTTTTAAGCGACCCAACACATCGAATTATGTTTGTTTACATACCAAAACATACCTCTTGGCTGAATCAAATTGAATGCTGGTTTAGCATCCTGGTACGTCGGTTACTCAAACGTGGAAACTTTACTTCCACTCCAGACTTAAAGCAGCAAATCTTGGATTTTATTGCTTACTTCAATCGCACATTAGCTAAACCATTTAAGTAGAAGTTTGAGGGCTACAAAGACATTATCACAACTGGTTAATTTTTCCTGACAGCCTGCACTAGTGAATTTTTGCTTCGCTCTAGGGAAGTATAAGTATATGCGTATAACTTATAAGCTCCCGAAAGTGTATATATGTATTTGAACCAAGCTTGCAAACCCCGCCAGTCAGTATTCGATCGCTCTCGTCGAGATGTAGTTCTAAATATTTCGGACTTACTTGAAAACCGAATCGACTCTGAAAAAGCGGATCACTTCTTCGAGGAGAACTATATAACTGCTGGGATGCAAACTCTTATTGATAAGGCTTTTGCACGGCTTGAGAATCGAAATAGCCAAGCGAGTACGTTTCTTTTAGCTCAGGCAATGGGTGGTGGTAAAACTCATAGCATGATTGCGTTAGGGCTATTAGCAAAGTATCCAGATTTAAGAAAAAGAATTTTGGGAGATAAGGCAGCAGGTTCTCAAGTTGGTGTGGTAGAAGTTATTGGATTTAACGGGCGCGAAGCCGATGCCAAGTTTGGTCTTTGGGGAGAATTAGCCGAGAAATTAAATAAAAAAGCAGTTTTTAACGATCATTATGCACCCTTAAAAGCTCCTGGCGTTTCAGCATGGATTAATCTTCTTCAAGGCGAACCAACGCTAATATTTTTGGACGAATTACCACCTTACTTAGAAAACGCTAAGACGATAGAAATTGGTAGCTCCGACCTTTCAGTTGCTACTGCCACGGCTATTTCTAATTTATTAGTAGCGGTTGACCGACCAGAACTATCTAATGTCTGTGTAGTAATTTCAGACCTTACAGCTTCTTGGGAAGGAGGATCGGGTCAACTTAACAAGGCAATTACCAATCTTCAAAATGAGACTGGTCGTTCGGCATTGAGACTAGAACCAGTAAGCTCCCAAGGCAGCGAACTTTACCATATTTTACGCACTCGGCTGTTTGAAGGACTGCCAGAAGATTCGGTTATTAATGAGGTTGCCAATGCCTATGCTAAATCGGTGAAAGATGCAAAAGAAATGGATGTTACTAATGCCTCTCACGATTCTTATGCGGCTCAGTTAGTGGAGTCCTATCCTTTTCATTTTTCGATACGAGATTTATACGCTCGGTTTAAAGAAAATCCGGGTTTTCAGCAAACACGGGGCTTAATTCGTTTGTTACGGGCAGTGGTTGCCAATATTTACAATCGCGGTCAAGCAGAACAGCGAATGCTGGTACATCCTTACGACCTTGACTTAAATAATGATGAAATACTGTCTGAAGTAAAAGCAATCAATCCTAGTTTGGGAGAAGCGATCGCTCATGACATCGCTAAAGAAGGTTTTTCGGTTGCCGAACAACAAGACAATAAATTGGGAGGTACGGATTTTCAGGATGTAGCCAAGCTGATTCTAGTCGCTTCACTGGCTAACATTCCCAATGCCACGCATGGTTTGCGAGAAAGTGATATAGTCGGATTTCTCTGCGCTCCCGGACGGGATTTATCTACTATCAAAAAATCAGTTATCGATTACTTGCCGACCCAAGCTTGGTATCTCCATCGCAGCCAAGATGGACGATTGTTTTTCAAAAACGTTCAAAATCTTGCTGCCAAATTACATAGTCTTGCTAATTCTTATAACGAACAGACTAGCCTCAAAGAATTACGGTCTTATTTAACAGAACTATTTGAGTCAAAAACACGGGATTGCTATCAGAAATTAGAAGTGCTTCCTGGTCTAGATGAAGTGAACTTGGAAATCGATAAAGTAACTTTAATCGTCGCCGAACCAGCCAGAAGTCCCCATTCTTCAAGCAAACTAAGCGAAGATTGGCATAAATTTGCTGAAGATCAAGAATTTAAGAACCGTGTTTTGTTCCTTACAGGCTCTCACGAAACGATGGAGCGAATTATCGAGCAGGCAAGACAGTATAAAGCCATTCTCTCGATTAAAGCAGAACTTGATCGCGATCGCATTTCGCCACAAGATCCGCAATATGAACAGGCTGAAACAATGTGGGTTCAAATTCAACTTAGCCTTCGCAGTTCGCTACAGGAAACTTTCACCACTTTAGTTTATCCGTCCAGAAATGGGTTTCGCTCTACTGATTGCCGCATTCATTTTCAAGGGAATCATTTTGATGGAGAAGCTTTAATCCGCAATACCTTGGCAAAAGTACAAAAATTTACAACAGATGTAGCTTCGGAGACTTTTCGCAAGAAGTGTGAAGCTCGGCTTTTTACAGGACAGAAAACTTCTTCTTGGAATGAAGTGAAACGGCGGGCTGCTACTCAAACCGATTGGAATTTCCACCATCCTAAAGCACTGGAAGAATTGAAAAGACAGATGCTCGAACAAGAAGTTTGGGTTGATGAAGGAGGTGTAATAAACACATCACCTCCTCCTCCAGAGACAACGGTTGGTATTCAAGAAATCAATCGAGATGATGATACAGGAGAAGTTACCTTAAAAATTCGGGCTATCTATGGCGATGTGGTGAGATACGAGATTGGGGATAGCGAACCGACAACAGCATCTTGTTCTGTTGCCGATGCACCTGGAGGCTATAAAGCTTTTAAAACCAAAGACCTTTGTTTGAGATTTAAGTGCTTTGATACTCAAGGTAAAAATAATCAAGGTGTCTCTGTTCTTTGGAAAAACAAGATTGTACTCAAACATCGAGTTTTTCAGAATTCTGATGAATGGAAAGTAGAATTTAAAGCAATTCCTAAAGGTGAGATTCGCTATACCACCGATGGGTCAGATCCCAAATCTTATGGCGGAATCTACGATAGTCCTTTTGTCGTAACCGAAACGAGTCGCTTCGTACTTGCCATTGCTGCAAGTGACGGTATTGTTTCTGAGATAGAAAAAATAGACACCGAACAGTATCGCAAGCGAGGGGGAATTATTGACATAATTCAGCCCAATTTACGAGTTATTTGGAACTGTAACAAACAAGGACTTACTGCCAAAGCAGCGTTTGAATTTATCGACCAGCTAGAAAAATATCAGGGCAATGCTTACGGAGTCAGCCTAATTGTCTCAGCCTCGGATGAGTCTGGAGAAGTTAGCTATGATGCTGCACCTAATAACGGTTTGAGCGGAACAAAAATTAGAGAACTCGTCGAACACCTACAAAGCACTTTTAAGGATGGTCAAGGTAGTCAGATCCTGATTGATGTTGAAAAAGTAACTCTAGAGCGCAGTCAGTTATTAAAAGACTGGTTTGCTGCCATGAAATATCAACCAAAACCAGGGGAGGTAAAGCAGTAAGTAATTAAGTAATAAGTAATAGGTAATAAATAATGACATCTAAAACACAAAATTCTATTCTTGGTTTTGGCTTTAGTAGTAAACAAACAGAGCATTGCTTTCTGGTAACTTTTCCTGCTTCACAGGCAAAAAGTACAGAAATTATGATTTCCGAACACTTCCACTGGAAGCCAGAACAAGAATCACCTGTAGAGTTTTCTTTTAATGATGAAGATAGACAGTTAAAAGTAAAACTTAAACGCTTTGTTTGGGAACAGATCGAAGAAGAGGTAAAAGCCGAATTCAATCGTCGCCTCAGAGGAATGGGTATTAAAACTGGTCGCTGGATTAAAAAAGGACAAGTACCAGTAGACCGAACGTTAGGCAAAGAACTTACTTTACTTGCTTGGGCGATCGAAGATGCCGATCCTGCCCTGATTCCTACTGCCATTCGTAACTGGTTGGGACTAGCCCCTGAAGAAAGATGGTGGCTTTACACCATGACTAATGCAGCTACAGGTCACGCCATTAAAGACCGCAATCGCGGTTGGCGTAAAGCTGTACGGTTTGCTCTCACCGAAAATCCAGTTATGGAGAGCGTGTTACGCAATCGATACAGTGACTTTGAATTGACGTTATCAGGTAGATAAAGGGCTAAGCTAATGCAGAAAGCATTTATTGAAGAACAATTTCCAGTTTCTTTAATTTCCAAAGAAAGCTATAAAGAACGTAAAGCAGGAGCAGGACAGACTTTGACTGGTCTTGGTAAATGGTGGGGGAGAAAACCACTTATTCTTGTGCGTGCAGTAATTATTGGACTACTGATGCCCGCTTCTAGCAATCCTAAGAAAGATCGAGAGATTTTTCTGAAAATTCTGACAATGGATGCTGATGGATTGTGGCAACGTTGTAAAAGTATTCCTGCAACAGATGTTTATGAATGGTCATCAGATGCGGAGAAAGAAAAATATTTTCAGGTTAGTGGTAAAAGTATTAAGTGGAACAATCAAAACTCTAAAAAAGAAAGAGATAAGCTAACTCGAAGATATTTTGATAGTCTTAGTTATGATGAAAAGCTTGAATATTGCGATCGCCCCGAACAAGTCGGAGAACAAAGCAAGGAAGCATGGGTTGAGATTAACGCTCATTTAGAAACTTCAGCCAGTTCAATTAATGAATTGGTGAAACAACTAGGAGAAAAACGTTTTGGTCATGTTCCAAGAGTCGGAGATGCTTTTTCCGGAGGCGGTTCTATACCATTTGAAGCTGCACGTATTGGTTGTGAAGCCTATGGCTCCGATCTCAATCCAGTAGCAGCTTTGTTAACTTGGGCGAGTCTAAATATCGTAGGTGGCAGTGAAGAAACACAAAACAAAATTAAAGAAGTTCAAGAAAAAGCTTTTGCCCAAGTAGACAAACAGATTACTGAATGGGGAATAGAGCATAACGAGAAAGGTTGGCGAGCAGATGCTTATCTCTATTGTGTAGAAGCTAAAAGTCCAGCTACTGGATATTGGGTTCCGCTAGCTCCGAGTTGGGTTATTGCAGAAAAAAATAAGACCGTTGCTGTTCTTATACCCGATCGCGATCTCAAGCGATACGATATCAAAATTGTTGAGAATGCCGATCCGAAAACATACGCCCAAGCTAAAGAAGGAACAGTGAAAAATAGCCGTCTAATTTGTCCAGAAACAGGCGATGATTTTGCTATTTCAGAAATTAGAGGCGATCGTAGAATTGACGGGGAGACTAGTTACGGATTGAGGTTTTGGGAGAATGATGACCTCGTTCCCCGTTCTGATGATATATTCCAAGAAAGGCTTTATTGTGTTCGCTGGGTTGAATCATATATTAATGAACAAGAACGAGAAAAAACTAGACGACACTATTGTTCGGTGACAGAAGCCGATTTAGAGCGTGAAAAAAAAGTATTGTCATTGCTCCGACAGCGATTTGAAGAGTGGCAAGAGAAAGGCTTCATACCAAATAAAAAAGTCGAACACGGGGATGAAACAACTCGATTGTTTCGCGAACGTGGATGGACACATTGGCATCATCTTTTTAATCCAAGACAGTTACTTTGGCATGGAATATTGATGATGAGTGCTTATGAATTGAAAAACAAATCTGACATTTTATTAAAATCTACACAGGTTGCTTTTTTGTTAAATATTGGTTCATTATGTAATTGGAATTCTAAACTATGTATGTGGAATAGTAATTTACAGAAAGGAGGGGGAATAGGAGTCTCAGAACAAACTTTTGCAAATCAGGCTTTTAACACGCAATATAGCTATCCACTACGAGCTGGTCAACTAATTAGCAGTTCTTTTTTAAAAGAGTATAAACAAGTTTTACTTTATGGAAACAATAAAGTACAGACACTAGATGCACGATCTATTTCAGATTGTGTTACTGATATTTGGTTAACCGATCCGCCTTATGCAGATGCTGTCAACTATCATGAGATTTCTAACTTTTTCCTATCTTGGTACGAAAGGTCACTTTCAGATGTTTTTCCAGATTGGTATGTGGATTCAAAAGACTGTTTAGCTGTTAGCGGGGCTGGCAAAGATTTTTTTCAATCGATGGTTGAAGTTTACACAAATCTTGGTCGTGAAATGTCTGTTTCTGGATACCAGGTTGTAATGTTCACTCATCAAGACCCTTCGGTTTGGGCTGATCTAGGCATGATTCTTTGGGCTTCTGGATTAACAGTAAGTGCTGCATGGACAATTGCTACTGAGACATCTGCTGGGTTAAAAAAAGGTAACTACGTTCAAGGTACGGTACTTTTGGTGCTAAGAAAACGCGAGCTAGATGATATTGCCTTTCTTGATGAAATCTATCCGCTCATTGAAGATGAAGTTCGCGAACAGCTAGACAAGATGCTGGCTATTGAGGACAAGGATGCTCCTAACTTTGGAGATACCGACTACCAACTTGCTGCATATGCTGCTGCGCTGCGAGTGCTTACCCAATTTAGCGAAATTGAAGGAATGGATATCAGACACGAACTCTTCCGTGAACGACAAAGAGGAGAAAAGTCTGAGTTTGAAAAGGCAATAGATAGAGCTGTAGAGATTGCCTGCAATCACCTCGTTCCTGAAGACTTTTCTGAGTTTCACTGGAAGAGTCTGACCGCCGATGAGCGTCTTTACCTTAAAGGCGTGGAACTAGAAAAGCATGGCGAATTGAGAAATGGTGCTTATCAAGAACTAGCCAAAGGATTTGGAGTGCGTAACTATAATTTCCTATATGCTAAAACCAAATCCAATGAGGCGCGTTTTAAAACAGCATTAGAGTTCAAACGAACTAACCTAAAAGGTGAAGGCTTCGATAAAAGTTTGGTAAGACACCTGTTATTTGCAATTCACGAGACGGTAACCAAAGAAACCGTGCAAGAAGGATTGAATTATCTCAAAGTTGAAGTTCCCGACTACTGGAGTGTCCGAAAACGTGCGCTGGAAATTCTGCGCTATTTAAGCCGATTAGAATATATACCCCATCTACCTCACTGGAAAAAAGACGCTGAAGCTGCCCGTGTCTTAGCTGGTGCGCTAGAAAACGATCATGGGTGAGATAACAAATGCAACGTTACTCTTCACGGCGGAAAGGATTAGACCGAGATTTTATCAATCAAAAGCTCAAAGGTGCAGTTGGTTATGATCGCATTGCAGGTTTCTTTCGCTCTAGTATTCTAGAAGTAGCAGGAGAAGCACTAGAAAAACTAGACGGAACGATTAGAGTAGTTTGTAATTCCGATCTTTCCCTACATGATGTAGAAACAGCCAAAGCAGCCCAACAAGCAATCCGTCATTCTTGGTGTGCGGGTGAACCTGAAAAGTTACCAGAACTATCACATCCTCGCTTTGCCAGATTATTTGAATTTTTAGTTCAAGGCAAAATGCAGGTGCGGGTACTACCCGATGAAGTTTTCGGACTGATCCACGGTAAAGCAGGAGTTATCACCTACGCCGATGGCAGCAAAACTAGCTTTTTAGGTAGTGCCAACGAAAGTAAAACCGCTTGGAAGTTAAATTACGAACTGGTTTGGGAAGATGAAAGTCCAGACGCGATCGCTTGGGTACAAGAAGAATTTGATGCTTTATGGAATCATCCCCAAGCAATACCCTTAGCAGATTTTATAGTTCAAGATATTAATCGCATAGCTCGCCGTGCAGAAATTAACCATCAGAAATGGCGGGAGGAAGCAGAACCCGATCCCGCATCTGCGATTGTCGAAACACCCATTTATCGTCAAGAGCTTGGTTTATGGGCGCATCAAAAGTTTTTTATTAAGAAAGCCTTTGAAGATCACCTTAAGGGCGGTGCGCGTTATATTCTAGCCGATCAAGTTGGTTTGGGTAAAACAGTACAGCTTGCCGTCTCAGGACTGTTAATGGCTTTACATGGAGATAAACCAGTTTTAGTCATTGCTCCTAAACCTTTAGTATTGCAATGGCAAGGAGAACTAAAAGATTTAGTTGGTATCCCTTCGGCAATTTGGGATGGTCGTCAGTGGATCGATGAAAATGGTCTGGAATACCCTTCTAAAGGCTCAGAATCAATCAAAAATTGCCCCCGTCGCATCGGAATCATTTCTCAGGGTTTAATTACTTCTGGTTCGGAGATTATCGATTTCCTGTTGGCAATGAAATATGAATGCGTCATCGTCGATGAAGCACATCGGGCAAGAAGAAAGAAGATTAACGACAATAGCCCCAACGAACCCGCTGCTCCTAATAATCTAATGAGTTTTTTATTAGAAATAAGCGATCGCACTAAAAGCATGATTTTAGCTACAGCAACACCCGTACAGCTACATCCTATCGAAGCTTGGGATATGCTTAACGTGCTGAGTATTGGTAACGAACAAGTTTTAGGTAATGCTTGGAGCAACTGGCGTAGACCAGCAGAAGTCATCCCTATAGTCATGGGTGAAGCACAAATTTCCGAGGACATTAATGATGCCTGGAATTGGCTACGAAATCCTTTTCCACCTGCAACCGAACATCGCAGTTTCCGCGATATTCGCAGACGTTTACGAATGAAAGATAGCGATTATGTTGTTTCGGGTGACGCGATTGATAAATTGAGGGGTCTGGATCTTACTAAGCTGCGCCGAGTCCTCCACGATTATGGACGGCAGTATAACCCTTTTATCAGACACATTGTTAGAAGAACCCGTGCCTATCTGGAAAATACTATCGATGAATCTACAGGGGAAGCATTTCTCAAACCAGTTCGCGTTAAACTTTTCGGCGAAGATGACAATGAATCTTTAGTTCTACCATTTTATTGCCGACAAGCCTATCAACACGCTGAAGAATTCTGTGAGCTTTTAGGCAGAAGAATCAGATCCGCTGGACTCTATAAAACACTTCTTCTGCGAAGAATTGGCAGCACTATGTTTGCCGGACAGAAAACAATTGAAAAACTTTTGAATAAAAACGATGTAGAAACGCGGAATACGTCAGCCTACACGCTCCCAAATCTAATTCACGGGAATGGGCTGGCAGAAGATACTATCGATGCGTGGGGCGAAGAAGAAGAGGAATTAGAAGATAATACGGCGAGTGAAAATCGCCGCCTTGCTTCGGATGAAATAGAGCTTTTGCGTCAGTGTCGGCAATTATTAGAAGATAACCAAGAAAAAGACCCTAAGTACAGAGAGGTAAAACGGTATCTCATCGATGGAGGCTGGTTACAATTAGGCTGTATCGTTTTTTCACAATACTATGATTCGGTCATATGGCTTGCAACTCAATTATCATCCGAAGATTTAACTGAAGAAAAGATAGGTATATACTCAGGAGCATCGCGATCGGGTATCATGCACCAAGGTTTATTCAAGCGTATGGCCCGCGAAGAAATCAAACAAATGGTTCGTCGAGGCGAGTTGCGCTTAATTATTGGAACCGATGCCGCTAGCGAGGGGCTTAATCTACAAAGACTTGGAACGCTCATTAATCTCGATCTGCCTTGGAACCCAACTCGTTTAGAACAGCGTAAAGGACGTATCCAGCGCATTGGTCAAATACGAGATGAAGTATGGATTCTTAATATGCGCTATAGAGATTCAGTCGAAGACCGTGTTCACGAACTTCTTTCATCAAGACTGGAAGAAATTCACGGTTTATTCGGGCAAATACCAGATGTTCTCCAAGATGCTTGGGTTAATGTTGCCATTGGTGAAGAAGAACAAGCTAAAAAACTGATCGATAACATCAGATCGGTACATCCTTTTGACGAGCGATACAGTACAGTTGAGAATATTGATTGGGAAAGCTGCTCAAAAGTTTTGAATGAGTCTGAAAAGCTAACTATTCTGAGAAAAGGTTGGTAAATATGGTAAGTTGGTTAACAGATTGTTTAAGTTCTTCACAACTTTTGGTAATCCGGAATTTTGAAGCAGCCTGGAACTCAGCATTTAAGTTAAATGGATTAGCGATTGCTACCAACTTCCCAAAAAGTTGAGAAGAACCATTGTTTGTCGTCTTAACATATTGATGCTATCGAAATAGAAATTATGCATCGCAAGCGTTTTCAGTTATTAAAGCGATCACTAACCCTAACGGTAAGTCATGTTGAAAAAATTACATATCCTTGACGCGGCTCGATTAATGCAGTTTATGATGGAATGACATCAGTTTGTTAAAGCAACATATAGTCTGTCAAGTAACAACAGTATCACTTACATTAGCAAATAATTAACAACTTGAAAAATATTGTACAGAAATGAGATTAAATAAATTAACGGGATTATTGTAGCAATTTATCTCTTTAGGTTTAGCTAAGACTCTACAATGAATGGACGAATTATCAGAATTTTTTGACGAGACAGCTTCAAACTTACCCATGAATGGCGACTCGTTTGTCATTATGGAAAACTCTTTACCTTGTCCGCACAGCCCTATCTCTACTAAACAGCTAGTAATTAATAAAGGTGAACATGATTATGGTTCATCGTTTAGAATCGACCAGCTTTGGTTTTTCGCCCATAAACAAACTTATCGCCAGCTAGGATTGCTCATTCTAGCTTGCGTATTTTCAAAAGATGTAGATCAAGTTGAACTAGTACTTACGCACGAGCAGAGCGATGTAAAAACTATTATTATTGAGTCAGAAAAGCCTGAAGTTGAGCAATTAATCACATCCGGATATTATGCTAAACCATTTGCTTTCGTCTACGAGGCTAAGGCTATAGAAGAACTTCATCCCCTCTACAGACTGCAAGTAAATGATGACGATTTGCCACTACTTTTGTTAACGAATGAAGAAGACTTATGCCTAACTGAAGAAGACTGGAAAACTCGTTCTATTGTACGTGGGTTTGGTACGCCGCTGGGCGCTACGCACTTGGCTCAATTGCTTCTTGATATTAGTTCTCCAGAAACAGACAAAACTGAGTTTTATTTAGAATCGTATTCAGGTTGTAAAAGTGTTGCTCCCTGGAGTGTTGAAGCACGTCTTTGGTTGCCTGGAGGATATTATTGGAACGATTCTTTATACCCGTAATATTAATATGACTTAATGCTGTCTTCGGTCTGGGTCAATTTCTAAATTGATTAGGGCCATGAATAAAACCGACATTCTGACGACAAACTTCTACAATTGTTTATTGCATTTTCTATCTCTGCAAGCAACCACTAGGGCTATTCGTTCAAGCACTCTGAAAAGGCAGTTCTGGCGCTTTAATTGACATATTAGTGATTGCTTTTGAATATACTTGCCTCAAGTTCTAGAAGTTGAATCAGCGCCCGATAAATGGAAAAAGGAGTTTATAAGTAGTTAGACAAAATTAATTACATAATTTTTGCCAAATTCTCTTAGGATTCTCTCCACAGATGCAACGAAAGTTTTCCAAGAAGTATAAGCATCTATTTCAATCCATTCATACTTGATAAAGCGCCAGAGAATTTCAATCAAGTTTAGCTGTGGTGAATAAGAAGGCAATACGAAAATGCTGAGACCGCGTTCTTGCCATTCAGGCAGCTTCTCCTCAATCGCATCGCTAATATGAATAGATGACCCGTCGACAACAATGATTGTTGGCTTATCTACTATAGAAAAGAAAGTATCAATACAAGCAATAACGACATCGGAATTAATGCTTTGTTCGGAGACATAAGCTTTTAAGTCATTAGTCCTGTTCAGAATTCCTAGAACATTTAAACGGCGACTGCGCTGACTATTAATAGTTAAATATTCTCCAATGTTTTGCCAGGCATAAGGCACAGAAGGAATTAGAGAGAAACCAGACTCGTCTAAATAATATAAATTGATTTCGCCTTCAGAATCCTTACGCTTTAACTCTTCCAGCTCTGCTTTCTTACGCTTATACTCTTCAGGATTTGGTTTCCCTCCTACACCTCGACGCATCCGATGCCAGCTCATGTAGAAAATTGTTAATATTCTTTTGATTGTTCTGGTACTGATTTTGATTCCCCACTCCTCTTTCACTTTTTGTACAACCTTTTTTAATTGTCTTGGCTCCTGAGCCGCCCATTCTCTAATTTTTGATTTCTGCTGCCAATTAAATGTAGGTTTACGACCCTGACCCTTTTGGTTATACAATCCAACCATTCCCTCTGATTCCCAACGCTCAAACCAGTTATAAACTGTCTTATAACTGACTTGGAAAATCTTCATTAATTCTTCGACTTTTACTCCTTGCGAAGTTAAAATTAGACACTGCGCTCTCTGTCGCACTTGATGGTGCTTGCTAGAGCGATAAATGCGCTCTAGCAATTTAGCGGAAACTGGATTGATTTCTCTGAGGAATATCACTTTTTAGTCTAATTAGTCTACTTTTTTATCGATAGATATTATACTAATTAACTATGTAATTAATTCTGTCAAGCTACTTATCAAGCTTAATGAGCCAGGATACTGAGAATTTGTTGCTGTCAAAATTGGTAGAAGCGCGCTGATGAAAGTGGGTGGTGTTAGGGGTGAAATCTGGCAACAGTCTTAACAGTAGTATAATTAATAACTTGCTAATTTTTCTAGCAAGAGAGTTGCCGCTCCTAATACTCACAATTGTTCAAAGCAGTATGTTAATTGTTTCAAAACTTTTATTTGATCGCTAAAATACTTTTGCCAGAGGTTGAATGAAACGAAAGACTGAGCAAGAATCGCCTCAAAGAGCTGTTTTATGGTTGCCAGTCTGTGGTTTGGCAGCAATGCAAGGGGCAATTACTTTAACATGGCTAATCTATAACCTGTATCTGCCTGAGCTGTTAGTCCAATTTGGCTTTTCCAAACAGTTAGCAGCCCCATTGCTGATTATAGAAAATGCTCTAGCGGTAGTAATGGAACCGTTAATGGGCGGATTGTCAGATCGGGCTAAGCGCTGGGTTGGCAGTAGATTCCCCTTAATTTCAGCAGGGGTAGTGCTGTCGTCGGCCTTGTTTATCGCCATCCCTTTAGTTGTAATTTTTGGTCAGCAAGCTGGTGTGACCAGAACGGTGTTGCTGGTGGTGTTAGTAGCCTGGGCTTTAGCAATGACAGTGTTTCGCAGCCCAGCTATATCTTTACTCGCGCAATACGCTACACCTAGCCAGTTACCGTTAGCAGCTAGTTTACTAACTTTAGCGGCAGGAGTCATCGGGGCTTTCAAACCAATTGCCAGTCAATTCCTTCTTAGTTTAGGGGCAGTTTTTACCTTTGCCATTGGTTCGTTCGTGTTGTTAGGGACAACAGCTGTTTTGCGGTGGTTTAATTCCTACGTTGAGACACCAGAGGCAACGGTAGATGAGATAGCTTCCCAAGTAGTCTCAATTTCTGCACTGGCGTTGATTTTTACTACAGGTGCTACTGTGACTTGGGGAACGAGGTTTTTAATGGTGACGCTACCACAGGTACTAAAAATTCAACTGGATATTACCAACGTGGATTGGTTAATGGTAGTAATTGCAATAGCTCTAGCTTTTGCCGCTCTACCTGCTGGAGATTGGGCTGCGTCGATTGGCAACCGCAAAGCGATGTTGATTGGCATCGGGGTAACAGTAGGATTATTGCAGGTGATAGTATTTATCCCAGCCTGGTTCACTTTAGGGGCATCTATAGTTGGATTAGCAACTGGGACGTATTTCGGTGGTGTAGCTGCGGCAGTAAGTCTGTTTGGACTAGTTTTCCCGCTTGCAAATACAATTACACCTGTTGCCGGAGCAATGGGGGGTGCGATTGCATTTTTACTAGTTGCTTTATGTATTGCTGCTAGCTTTAGGGTACAACCTGCGGATAGGGCAATTACTTAATTAAATTCCCCTGATTAAGCGTAACGGTGGAAAATTTGACTATCTGCCAATAACCACGCCTACCGCTATCTAAAAGCCGCATCTTAATCGAGTTCATATCTTATTATCCA
>Ga0115848_100061_pt1 | contig 26811 bp, 30 predicted proteins | sample InSIn3gowninarea_FD_83862 | JGI IMG/M metagenome (GOLD analysis project Ga0115848, IMG submission 83862) | reverse complement strand
CCAACCGTCGCTTGATCTTTTCATTGAAGAAGTCCTTCATTTTTTGCATGTGATGTGTATTGCGAGTTCCTGCGGAGCTAAACATTTAATGTCGTTTGGTTGCGAGAAGAGTTGTGATATCGAGCGTGGTTGACTCGTGTTGTGTTGGATCGAAGCGCAGACTCTCAATTTGTTCCTAAGCGAGAAGGCGCGAGACTGGTAAGTTTGTGTGGTGGCTCCAGTAGCCTCAATAAAGCGCGCGGTCTCTTGAACATGGGTGATTTCACAAAGAGCTGTTTCCTTTGTAGTCTCACAATCAGCATTCTCACACAGTCAAGTGATCAAACAAAAAGCTAGACACGCGATCGCCATGTTGTGAGAAATGCACTTCCTTAACTCGACTATTTGAAGCACCTGTAGACCTCTACCACGGTGGATGCATCAATCTGTGCGAATGCTGTACCGGCTGTGACGAACTCTTTCACATATAGAAACCCTCGAAAGAGAATGTGTAGACCTGCTCTTTTTTTGTCACTCATCATCCACTACTATCCACCATAACCTCCTGTCCAGCGGGAGATTAACATCAAAAGCATCTGTAAGGATCTATCGAACAGCAATGCCGCGAGGCTTTCCATCAACCCAACCCCAGAGAGGAGTTATAACTCTAAATACTCAACAGGCGCAGCTCAAGGATGGAGGCTATTCCCGAGTTTCATCAGGCGATCGAGCTACAGCGGAATCAGCCAGAGCGACATATACAACAGACGTCGCCAGTCATACGGAAGCCGAACCAGCACGTTAACAGTACGAGCTAGGCACAAGCCAACGGACTTCGGCTTCCAAGACTTCAACCTAGGTACCATTATCAACGCTCGACACTTCGGACCGCTGCTGGACCACACCATTCCGGCGGGAGATACGCGGCGATTTGAGAGCGCCATCGGTCCTGGATCAGCTAAGGACAAATACATGATCGGCGTTGCAGAGTTCACTCGGCACATGCTGGCTCTTCCCATCACGTCTTGCTCCGGGCATGGCCTAAAGGAAAAGGTGACGGCCTTCGCAAGGAGTATGTCGGAATCAAACTGGCTGGAGATACAGAGTACGTTAACCAGTCGCCACATCCTCCGCTCGAACTCTGTGATGACGGCACTTCCTCAAGACAAAGCCAGAGTCGCATGTACGCTTCGTCGGTCCGATCTACGTCGAACATACTCAGGAGGGGATCAGCATGTCAGGAAATATTAAGAGCGAAAGTTTTGACCGACTGGTGGATCTGATGGGAAAGCGTCTGGCACGCGCCATGTCTTTTGCCACGAAAGAGCCCAGCAAGCCAGTAATCGTTGAAGATGGCTTTACCACGGTCTCGGGCTGGAAGGCGAAGCCGCGCAGGACCTCACTGCTTGCGTCCGCGATAAGCGGGAACTCCATGACGTCCAAGTACGCGCGTCTTTCTCTCTGTGGCAGCACCCTCAATAGTGTTGCGAAATGGTGACGGTGGAGAAGCTAGACGATTGTTTCCTCCCTCAGTCTATGTAGATTGCGGCGATACGCGTACAGTTTTGTGCTGTAGCGCTAGAAGTCGCATGTACATAGTCAAATCAGGGTAGCATGATTTAACTAACTTACAATGGCATGATACTTTGCTTTTCAGGAGCTCGACACCGTCATGAAGAACCTTTGCTACGAAAATGCACGCCCATATAAACATGACGCGTGAGTGTGGGAGATGGATTGCCGTGCTGATGACTCCATCCATGTCTTGACTGTTGCGAGTTTGATCGAGTGCTTCGATACCGTGCTCCTAAGACGTATGGCGGCCAACGACGGCTTTTGAGCGAGGTATGCGATGCCCCTGGCGTCGAGCTATTGCGATGGCGAGGCCAAACCATGTGATCAGAGTATGTAGAAGCTTCAGTAAATCCTTGTTGGTCGTCCAGTTCAGACACAGGCTCTTGCAGACTCTTGAATACAATAACGCGGGCCCTTCATTCTCTGATAAGGCCGACTTCTTTCGTGTCTCGCTTGGCCTTCGTTCTCAGCCTGATGCACACTCTAAGGCTGATTACGCTATGCTAAAAATGAGCCTGCGAAACATGGCTTTGCGCGCAGTCTTCACTCAGCACAATTGCGAGTTCCACGCCTATTTGCCCTGCCCCTCTAGAGGCGGCATTTGATTGATATATGCTGATTGCTTCGCCGCTGTTTGCTTGCTGCCAAAAATAGCAGTAACTGCCAAGCGAGGCTCACGAGCGTCATCGTTGCCCTTCGAGCTTCGTAACCCAGACAGACACAGCCCTTGCGACGCGTATCACGCTCTCAGCACTTCAAAATGCATCTACTGGATTGCCACAACGACAGCAGAAGCCAACGTCCCTCCACACCCTTGGAGATCCCACAAAACAGATTGTACAGTGCCAACATAACATGAACAACGATGCTCGACGAAAATCTTCCCAGTGAGAACTTCGATACGTACGCGAGAGGCCACAACAGCTAATGTCTCCAAGCATTCTTTCTTAAGCCATCACCTGACAGTATAGCCCACCACCGAGCATACTACTTCTCGCAGCATGGCTCCGAGCCGGAGTTGGCCTACTCCTTAAGACACCTCGACCCTGCTTCTCCCACATCCAAGAACATCTACGCCGCCGCTCTTTTCGACTCTCATTGTCCGGATGTGCTTTTCGCCGAGGTTCTCGTCAAGCCCGCCTGGACGCAGCCAACACTTTCACAAGAGGAGATACGCAAAAATGGCGGGGTACCTCCGCCGCCGCAGCCTATCCTGCCATCAGATTTCACCATACAGCTATACAACCCGGAGCAGCAAGTAGTCGTAACGCAAAAGACCGGGACGTGGAGCGGAAGTTCTTCGTACGAGTTCAGCCTGCCGCAGCATACGTTCAGGCTGCCCAGTGGTTCGGCACTCGATCGGAGCCTACATGATCCGAGTGCGGATGCCAGCACCCCGAAGCTGAACTTCGTCTGGAAGAGAGAAAGTAAGCTATCGAAGGACTTCACGTGCTTTTTAACGGGCAAGTCAACAGACCCGCAAGGCCGGAAGAAGAGCAAGGAGCCGGATATCGCAATAGCGCTGTTTAGCTCTCTACGGGAAGTCACTATCATCGAGTCGAACCTATATCGCGTTGATGTCGAGGACCCGAAAGGGCTTGAGGTTGTTCTGCTGCTTGGAGCAGCGGTCATAAAGGATATGTACTTTGGGCAAATGAAGGATACATTCAATATCGGCGAGACGGCGAGGAAGAACAGTGGCGGTCTGCTAGGCCGTAAAAACTCGGCGCCGCTTGACCCTGCAGCTTCACATCCTCATGCGCCAGCCCATCTTTTGCCGCCAGTCCAGAACGGCATAGGCCCAGGACAACCGCGTGTTTCCCAGCATCCGCCCGCAGCCAATGCACTGTACCAGCCACGTCGCCAACTAACACCAAACGAACAGAAACGACAAAGTCTGCCGCCTCTGCAAACCAACCCCACCCCACCCCGACAATCTCAACCGCCCCCAATTGATCCCCGCAAGCAGTGGGAAATTGAAGCCGAAACCGCTCGTCTCCGCCAGCAACAAGAAGCCGAGGAGCGTAACCGACGGCGCGAAGAGGAAATCCAGCGGCGGGAGCGCCTCCGAGCCGAAGAAGCAGAGGCCAAGCGCATCAGAAAGATGGTCGAGGCAGAGGACAAGGAACGGAGGCGGCGCCAGGCGGAAGTAGACAAGGAGACAGAGCGGCTGAGGAAGAAGTACGGAACCCAAGAGAACCTTGCTCTGACGCGGGTACCGGTTCCGCAAAGGCACTCCGCTCCGCTACTGCGTCAGCCCTACACGAAACCTGCGGGGCCATCGCAGCCTCAGGTTTGGGTCCCTAGGCCAGTGCAGGCTGTGGTTCAGCCGAGGCCGCCGCAGCAGATGAGGCCGGTGAATGGACCCTATTTGCAGCCTGCTGGGCACCGTCCTAGTGCTTCGACGAGCACGTTCTTCAATGGTGGCGGGTCGTTGCAGCCTGGTGAGGAACAGAAAATGAAGAGCAGGAAGAAGAGCTTCTGGGGTCTGAGGTCGAACAGTGAGGGGGCGAACTCGAACAAGCTGGCAAAGAAAAAGAGCAGTATGTTCTAGAAACCTTGTTTCTAAGCTTTGAGGCAGTCGTCATGTGCTTAGGACAAACAAACACGGTTGAAAATACATTTACCTCCCCCAGGTCTCTCAATGAAAGCTATCCTACTTTCCTGCGAGCCTCGTGTCCTTTGTATCCTTCACTCGTGCCGCCTTGCTCTTCTTGCAAAACCCCTGCGCTGCCTCGCCTCTCGATAACCACATCGAGAGAGCATCCACTTACAGTATCTAACCGTATATCCAGTGATCCACTGCCTCATAGTTTCAAATTATCATGTGGAGAATTACCAGCCGAGGAACCTTTTGTCCATGCATTGCGAGGCGGCACGGGCGCTTCTTGAACGTTTGCCGAAACACACCAATTGCTAAAGCAGAAGTTGTGACAATTATCACTTTGATACTCCTTACCCGAGTTTTGGGCAACGGGTGAGTCTACCATTCACGTGACAGCGACCTTTTGCATCCCCGCCACCGACATTTTCACATGCGTCACCACCCCGCGTTCCTGACGATCCAGCCTCGAGCCGCACGCGCCAAGCCACGCTAGCAGTCGAGAATCTGGCGCGCTACAGCTCGGCTTAGCGCAGTTGAGCAAGTTTGAGCAACAAACCGCGGCGGATGTCACAAAGCGACGGCGCCACAATTGGCTCAAATGGTTTTCGAACGGCTCTTTACCTGTCAATCAGCGCGATATGCAAAAGTAGTTGCCTCATTCGGTCGTCAAGTCCGCTGAGATGGATTACTTCAAGAGGGTCTCTTCGTCTGGAGCGGTAGGCCCTGGCAATTGAACGTTTAAGACGCAGGAATTCCCTCTTAAACATCTTCTACTGCTGTCACACACAATCCAAACCCAAACATCGCCCTCCTTCCTCCCATTTGGCTACTTCCAAACAATTCTCTAGCGAAAGGACTTACAGCCACCGTCAACATGTTCGCCAAGCTACTCCCCGTTCTCCTCGCTACGGCGCACATCGCTTCCGCCCACTTCAGACTCCAATATCCCTTCTGGCGAGGCGATTCATTCGAGGGAGAGGCGTCGCAATGGACCTGGCCTTGTACGTTACACGTTCTATGCAGCACTTCCCGCATCAGACGAGACGTTAGATCTGGGAGAAAACTGGGGACCACTAAAAGCTGACACCACCACAGGCGCGGGCGTCGACCAGACAGAATCCGCCAACAACCGCACGCAGTGGCCTCTGTCCGGCGGCACTGTGCGCATCTTCGGCTCGCACCCGTGGGCGCTGACCTACGTTAACCTGGGCGTCGGCAACAATGCCACAAGCTTCAACATCACCCTTCTTGACAACTTCAACCAGACAGGCAACGGCACGTTCTGCATCTCTCAATTGGGAGCAGCGGTCCTGGAAGAACTGGGCGTGCAGGAGGGAACAAACGCGACCATCCAGGTCATTCAGACTAGCCACTCGGGAAGCGCACTGTACAACGTAAGCATATCTTTCCCTGTAGCGCCAAATAGCTGCCACGCGGCATGCATGTATAGATCAAAACGGGGTGCAGCCATAGCTAAGAACCTTGATGTAGTGCGCCGATATCACCTTCTCCAACCAGGCCCAGCCCTTAACCGGCGAGGAATGCACCAATTCCACTGGCGTTGGCGGCATCCAGATTGCCAACGTCGGCACAACGACTACTTCTGAGGGTGGAGCTAGCACGACGGACTCCAGCACCGCGGCTTCAGCGACAACGGGCGCAGCTGTTGCAGTAGGCGTGCCGGGCTTCGTGGTTTCGGTCGCTGCAGTCGGCTTTGGGTTGATGCTGGGGCTCTAGAGGGAAGAATTTGGAGCAATGGGCGTGAAAGGAAGGCTCTTGGAGTTGCGTGGCTGCTTATATTGCCCACTGCTGGAAAATGCGAGGAATGATATCCAATAGACTTAGGGAGAGCTTTAATCGAGGTCTACGTGCTTGACAGACTTGGATCCATCCACGTGATTTGCACATGCGACTCTCGTGATGAGATGTGAAAGACAAGATAAGATAAGATCTCCGATCATAAGCGGCGTCACAGCTGCTGCATTCGTGAACAACGCACCCCAGATTGGAAGCTGTCTTCATTAAAATAACTGGCATCAGGAAGATCAAGGGTTAGACTGTCTCAATCTGGAGTTGGGTATATACCTCCGAATCTCGCTTTCAAGCCTGGTCTGAGACACTCGTTCACATATCGTTCCCTGTCTCTGTTTCGGCTGCACCATCATATGTTTCTTCAGAGTCTTTTGTACATAACGCCGCATATTTTCTGAGTTTCCCTGGAAGTCAACATGTCCTCCCCGGCATCCTCCAACGGGGCCATCATGCCCCGCATAATCATCCACGGCGGCGCCGGCAATATAACCCGCTCAAACCTCCCACCAGCATCATGGCACGCCTACCGCAACTCCCTCCTAGACGTGCTCCAGTCCGCATCGCATGCCTTGTCTCGGCCCGGTGCAACAGCCCTAGACGTCGCCACCCACGCCGTCGCCCTCCTGGAAGACAACCCGCTCTTCAACGCTGGCAAAGGCGCCGTCTTCACCCGCGCGGGCACTAACGAGCTGGAAGCCAGCGTTATGGTGAGCAACGGGTATAGGAAGAGAGGCGTGGGCTGCATGATTTTGAGAAGGGTGAAGAATCCGATCAAACTGGCACGGGAGATGCTGGTGCGGGGTGAGGAAGAGGGGGGCGGCGGCGGGCAGGGGCATTGCCAGCTTAGCGGGGAGTATCTGGAGGAGCTGGCGAGGGGGTGGGGAGTGGAAATGGTGGAGCCGGGGTATTTTTGGACGAGGAAGAGGTGGGAGCAGCATCTGAAAGGCTTGAGAGAGCGGGGTGCAGAAGCCTCTAGTATTCACGGACCAGCAGTCGATCAAATTCCTCCGGTACCTGTTGATATCCTCAGCGATGATCCGTCATGGGATGGAAAAGAGTATCTGCCACAAGGCACAGTGGGCGCGGTAGTGCTTGACAGCTTCGGCACGGTCTGCGTGGCTACATCTACCGGCGGAATGACGAACAAGCTCCCCGGCCGTATCGGAGACACGCCCACGCTGGGCACCGGATTCTGGGCAGAAGAGTGGTTCGAAGAGCCAGTGCGAGCATCATCACGGATTCAGATGGGATATCTCCCACAGGCGCAACGGAGCCTCAGTCCTGCCATGGGCTTCTCCGCACTGGGTGGCCTCCAAACAACACTATCACAATGTTTGCCTCTAAGCGGAATAAAGTCCTACACCCCACTTCAAGCGGAGACCACCAGCCACACGGAGACGGAGAACGAGAAACCCGCAAAACCACGCCGCATCCGCCACGCTGTCGCCATGTCCGGCACCGGTAACGGTGACTCATTCCTTAAAACCGCTGCCTGCCGCACCGCAGCCGCGATGTCCCGCTTCTCGTCACCTAACCTCTCGCTCGCCTCTTCCGTCAATCGTGTGGCGGGTAGTGGTGGAGAGCTGCAGCTGTCCGCGGGCGACCACTGGGGACTGACCGGTGAGGGTGAAGGCGGCATCATTGGTATTGAGCTCGTCGGCACGGATGGCAAGCTCGTCTCGGACTTCAACTGTGGCGGCATGTTTAGGGCTTGGGTTGATGAGAGGGGACGGCAGCGGTGCATGGTGTTCAAGGAAGAGTATTAGGGATGCAAAAGTTTCGGACCGGATGAGGATCTTACTAACGAACCTATTGGTATCGGTCAGATGTATAAGACGCTTCGGCTCGAACCAACATGCATGAAGTCACAGCGCCCGATCGAACTATGTGTAGGAAGCACGCTCGACACCGGATCTATGGTCATACAATCCAACTCGCAGCCTCACGACTCGAGCCCTGGCGCATTGTAAACGGACAGTATTCCCTTTGTCGCCACACTATAAAGCAATTGTGCAGGATACTATAGACCTTTCCTTAAATTTCACAACGATGCTCTTTGTTCGCCGGGGCGTTTTCACCGGGACATTTTCACCACTCAAGCGAACTAGTTGCATAAAACCATCACTAGGCCTGGCAAAGCATCTTTCTCCAGATTCGTCATCCTCAGGATACCAACCTTGTGTTGCTCGAAGCGTTCCAATCGAAGATTCCCAATCGGAAAGTTCCCGCCGCAGAACTGTTGTCGAGAACCGTCAATATTGACACAATGTCGCAGCACCAGATTCCTCGACAGCCCGTCGCTAAGCGAGGATTAACCCGAATGCAGACGATTAAGGAAGAGCCCAGGAAAGCTGGATCGATCTTGTTCTCTCCAGTGGGATCACCGAGTAGCCAGTCGTTCGACCTGAGCTACGAGGAGTTCATCAAGCAATTCGAGCTGGATATCGGAGATTCCGATCTAAACCAACACAGCTCACGGATGTTCAAGCTAAGGCAATCACTCCTGATTGCGCCAGCTCCCGTGCGCGATTCAGCAACTGTTCCTGCTCCTGCGTCTGCCCCAATCTCAACAGTGTCTGGTCGGCTCACGATTAGTACCCCGCTGCCATGTTTCTCGGGCGAGCTGGGTGCCCGTGCCCGCATCCAGCAGGACGACCAGTGGCACTGGGGCCGGGACACCGTGCTCCTGGTAATCGACGCAGAAGGTATGTTGGCCGTGTTAGACGCTCTGATCCGCAACGAGACCGGTGAGTGGGCTGCCTCAACAGCAAAGAAGCGTCAGATGCGGCAGGCCTGGATCGTCTACCTGGTCGTGTCGAAGGCGCTGAAAGAGATTGATGGACGTGCCATCAGGATTTGGCTGCTGTTCCATTCGTTGAGCAGTGAGTGCATCGATCACGTAAAGAAAAGCACGAAAACGTTGGACAAAACAGCTGACAAGATCAGCAAGGGCTTCAGTAAGCTCATGGGGAAGGACCCACCTACGGACGACATAGGTGACTTCGTCCATAAGATCATCCGCAGGATGATCAACATCCAGCGGATGAAGGAGGAGGCATCACGGGAGTAAATTGGCATTCTGGGTTGACACTTTGAATTTCTAGGTTGGCATAATGAGTCTACCATGCTGGACAGGCACACGATAACGCTCACATCAATAGAAATAATGCTTAATACCAATCCTGCCCGACACGTGACAAGATCTCTAAACCTGTGATTTGATGGTACCTAGTACTACTGTATCCATCTCCTTAATCCTCTGCCACCCCAGCCACCCCTCTCCCTCTTACCACGTCCCCACAATCGTATCAAACCACCCGCAGCTGACCGGACCAGACCACTCCATCCTCCTCCGCTTCAACACACCCCCTTCTCAAACACCGTACTCACCGTTCCCCGGCGCCACACAACTCGCCCGTGCCTGTGCTTTCATCACAACGCGACGACACTACACAGTGCACGGCGTACAGAACGGAAACTCCGGCGTACTCCCCTTGACGAACCCGATCAGATCCGCGCCGTTAGTGAAGAAGACAGGCATTAAGATCACGGTAATCTGCGCGTAGGTGGGGAGGTTGGGGTTGGGAGATCGGGAGTGGAAGTGGGAGACGTTGATGTTGTGCAAGATTGCTTCGGTAACGATCAGGGTTGAGATGCCAGCGCCGGCGCTGGAGATGGTGAGGAAGGAGGAAATGTAAGTGGCATAGCGTTTGGGGAGGTGCAGGATGGCGGGATCCATGGTTGTGGTGCTGCATCTTGATCTTGGGGGTGGCGGGCTGCGGATGCGGGTGATGAATGCTTTCAGCAGGGGTTTCACTGTACAGTTCGTCTATATGCTGACAGACGTGCTGGCGTCCTGGCTGTTGCTAGGTATCTCATGGTGAACACACAGATCAATGACTATGTGGTGATGAATCGTGGATTCTAGAAAGGTGTGAATGAGCGGTTGATATACAGGGTATCCAAAACAACGAAGCCCCAAATTAGGATCGAGAACAAAACACGCAAACCAGACACACCGCAAGCCTACCCCTGCCTTCACTCATCCCCTATTTCTTCTCCTCCTTTCCCATCCTAACAATATCGCCCTGCCCTAGCACCCACACCCCCTTCTCCCTCCTCCCCTCCACACACTCCATCCCCGCCCTCACCCCCGCCCTCGCAATAACACTCGCATCCTGCGCCCAGAAATCCTTGCCCCACCCCCCGGTCAGCGCCCCCGCCAACCCCGCGATCTTCCGCACCCCCCACTCCGCAGGCCTGCTCTCCTCCCTGTCCCCGACAATCAGTCCCGGGCGCAGGATAACCGTATGCTCGAAGCCAAGCGCCTTGACCGCATCCTCTAGCTCGGCTTTCATGCGTGGATACGGGAAGAACGAGGACGAAGAGGCCCCTGCGGAGGAGATGAGGACGTATGTCTGCACGCCCGCGTCCTTGGCTGCGCGCGCGAGGGACAGGTTCAGCTCGACGTCGATTTTGTGCTGGGCTTCGAGGGAGCCGGCGTTCACGCGCGTGGTGCCGAGGGCGGAGAGGAAAAGGGAGGGGCCGCTGGGGTGGGGGAAGAGGGAGGGCCACGTGGAGTGGTCGGCGGAGAGGAGGGGAGTTAGGTTCGGGGAGGTGGTGGGGAGGGGGCGGCGGGTGTAGGCATGAGTGTGAGCGATGGAGGGGTCGGAGAGGAGGGTTTGGAGGATATTGGAGCCCTAAGGTGGGATTTGTGTTAGTATGCGGGACCTGGAGGGGTTTGAGGACAGTGAGGGTTGTGGGTAAATAGAGGCGTACGACGAGGCCGGTGCTGCCGGCGAGGACGGCGGTTGTCATTGCGATCTGTTTGGACGGGTGGTTAGGTTTATTTAGGGTCACACGCAGAGATGCTGGATCAAGTCTCGTATAAAGATGAAATCCACCGTTGATTGCATGTCAATGGTATGGATATTGGTGGGATATTACATAAGCTTTCCGAACCACCCGCTACGAAGTCGCGTTAGTCGTGGCTTATGGACAAATCACGACGGACACGACTATGCTCGAATCTAAATACAAATTGAGAGCATCAAAAGGCGTCTAACTCCTTAATCTACTATATAACCAAAGCGGTCGGCCACCAGACCTATTAATTGTAATGCACATATACGTCGTGACATGAGAACTGTACAACCCAAACGACTGAACAAATTATTCCTCGGGACGCCGTGTCCCATGCAACCCCTTTTGTGTCGTGATCAGATGAAGTGTGGTCAGATGAAGTGTGATTAGATGAAGAAGCTCCCGAAGAAGATCACGCCGGTGAAGATGGTGATAACGGTGTACTGCGTCTCATGCCAGAAGGTCGCCTTCCGCCATCTCTGAATCTTGAACTCAGGCTTCGGATGGGCAATCCCCGTCTTTGGGTCCCGGTCCAGCAGCTCCTCGCGATCTGGGACAGTTGGCGGCCAGATCGTATACCGAATGGGCACGCAGAACGCAGTGATGCACAGCAGCCAGATGAGCGGAGGCCAGAAAGCGTGAGTGAGGAGGTAGATGAGAACCTTGTATGCCGAGTCTCTGAAGAAGGCGCGAACGGTGCTGAGGATGACGGATGTTATGACAAAGGCGATGTACAGGATGTGAAGGTAGACCTTGCAGTCCCAGATCATCACCTTGAGCCTTCGCCAAAGCGGCGCACGGAGACGAGCATCGCGCTCGTTGAGCTCGGATTTGATGGAGCCGGATGACGAAAAGGCCATAGGCTTGCCGCCGAGCCAGGAGGGGAGGATGAACGCCGTGAGAATGGTGAGCGCGTGGTAGGGTGCCATCCATTGTTGTGCGCCAGAGTCGCGCTGGGCGAGACGGTAGCCGGACGGGATGAACATGATATACTCGTTGATGCGGGTGAGTATAAGAGAGGCAAAGCACAGCCGAATCTGCCAGCGGAGCTGACCGTAGTTGGCAAAGGCAACGAGCTGCCCGCCGCTGACGAGCACGATGGGGATGGTGAGCAGTGCGATGAGAGAGAAAATCTTGAAGAAGGCATCGATCGTGAAGACGAATCCGGACAGACGCTGAAAGAAGGTCATCTTGCGGGTAAGCTTGCCGAAGAGGCAGAAGCGGAGCTTGACTGCTGTTTGCAAGGTGCCAAGTGTCTGGTGGATTGTCAGTCCTGCTTGCGAGTACTACTTTGAGTGGGAACAACTTACCCAGCGCGTCCGCTGCTTGAGATGACCAGTGAATGTCTCAGGCACTGTGCCGAATTGTAGGGCCTCGTGCACGAAAGCTGTACGCCAGCCGGCGCCCAACAGCATCGAGCTTGTGCAGACATCTTCAGCCAGAGAGCCGGTGGGCCATCCGCCTATGGCGTCGAGAGCAGCACGACGGACAGCATAACCTGAACCGGTGCACCACGCAACGCCGCAGGCATCTTTCGTAGGTTCCATGACATGCACGAAAGCGTCCAGGCTCTGCACAAGCGGGTCGCTCTCGGGTACATTGTAGAAGAGCTATGTTGTGTTAGTGGCAACAATACTGGGATTTGGAGGGGCTGCTTACCTGCGGCGGACAGACTAGGGACATCCGGGGGTCAATCACCATGTGCGCCATGATCGCACGAAGCCATTCGGGTTCAGGGATCATGTCAGCATCCAGGGCGGCGATGTACTCGGCGGGACCGCCCCTCAGCGTTGTCACGAACCCTGTCCCGCCAATGAGGTTACCTGCCTTGTAGTGATGCGGTACACCCTTGACTTTGACACGAGCATGGTAGAAGAGGTTGGGATAGTCGTCGGACAGATCCAATACAGCTTTCTTCAGCTCCTGGTCCGCGCCATCGTCGCACACGACAACTCTGAATCGGTCCTGAGGATAGTCGACAGCGCAGGCAGCGCGGACGGTGTCCAATACGACGTCCACGTCTTCCTTGCAGCAGGTGATGAAGACGTCAACAGTGGGTGCAATGTCACCGCGCAACCGCAGCTTGGGCCTCCGCCGGCCTTTTACAGCGAGTAGCGCATAAGTGTTATGGAGAGCCGCAGGCACTGATAAGGGTGAGACGTTAGCTCCATGCTCCATGTACGACTGCGCAATCGTGATTTTCCGAACGCCCGGGATTGGGCCGAGCCCTTACCTGCAAGGGCCGCTTCTGCCGCAATGAAGAGCCAAGCCATCACGTAGACTTTATGATACTCCCTCTGCGCGGCGAGCGTGTAGTAGATGCGGAAGCCGAAGTAGAGAAAGTACGAGCCCATGGCGAGCGCGGTGGCCAATGGCCCAAACCTGTTGAGCACCTTCTTCCAATGCGGGAGGCGGTCACCATCGTCGTGCTCATGTATCTTTTCGACCATGTATGCGGCATCGTAGTACTTCCTCCCGAAAGCATTGCTGGTAGGCAGTCTGTTGAAGGGGAGTTCCTTCGCGCGGTTATGTCAGTTCTTCACGGGGCTGAGGCTGGGGCTGAGGCTCCATTGTCCTTACGGATTCCGCTACCAACACTTTCTCCTTGACGATCTCATCCTGCTCCGTCAGGTCGTTTGGCGATGCACACGCAGTTCTGCCCCGGAGAGAATTGGTCCTCGTGGGGCTCAAGGTAGGCGTATAGATTGTCGGAGGGGCTTGAGGGCCATAGTAGAGCTTGCTATCTGAACCCCTCCTGCTAGGTCCATACACAGGCGAGTTCACCGCCGTAGTAGGCAGCGATTCTTCAATCTCATCATAACTCAACTGAAACGCTCTCTCTGGGGTGGGGAGCATCTTGGATCGAAGGGGATATGTATAGAACGATTGTGTGTGCAGAGAAAGATCTCGAAACGACTAGTCCGCGAGACAACGAAGGACGTACAACACAATGACCGTCCCGAGGAGGAGACTGAACGAACGTAGGGGAAGCGAATGTCGAATAGAACGTGCTTCTAAAGTCAAGGACAGATGGGCTGATACATATACTCGAAATGCTCCATGACAGCTCCGCAGCATTGCCATACTGACCTCGTCCACGCTGTATCACAAGAAAATTCTTACTATTTTCGAGGTTATCTCCATGGGCCCTGCCAACGCTAGACAAGCTTTCCGGCCATATGTTCCTGTGGTGACCTGGCCTGGATGGCTAGGTGTTCTCGTCCACATGAGTCTGCTGCAACGCTCCGGGTTATCCAGTCCTAGACAAAGCACGGCATCCTAAAAAGTTGCACAATGAAGAGCAACACTGCCTTGGTTTGAGCGCTTTTGGTAGATCTCTTACCAATTCAGTATGCGTTATTCGAGAGCCGCAGCCGGCACGGGTTTGGTAGAGCGTGCGAAAACACACCGTGACAGCCGTCATTCGGCCCACTGTGGCTGCTGGCGGACCCTTGAACGCAGCAACGTTTGGACTGAGAGCCAAGGCTACACTGAGATGATTGGGTTCTCTAGATCGCACAGGATATTTCCATGCTGCAGCCACGCCCTGCAGTGCAGCCTTACTGAGATCCATGACGGTCTCGGTGCAGACAAACAGTGGGCCGAGAGCGCATGCGTGTTCCACAACCACAGTTCAATACTTCAACGGCGACGTCCAGCTGCTGTTGAGGTCGGGCCACATGCGAATGTGGTGTAGCCGTTGAGCTAAGGTAGGTACGATCGATTTGTGTCCCCATTCGCACCGGCATGGCGAATGTTCCAGCAATTGCATATTATTTTTGATGGAGCCGCTGTGCCATTTTGGCCTTGAACAGGATGGTGATTTGTAGGATGCAGCGAAGACAATGACAGAAGGTGTTGTTGGATCGACCCGGATGATCGTCAGTTCCGTCGATCTGCAGCGGAGAAAGTTCCTGTGTGGCTGGACGGCCCGAACACCGCAGCTCAGAGCGCTCTTTGCAGCTCCGGACAGGGGCAGGAACGGACATGCCCGTTATCTGAATATCTGAGATGCTGGACGACTTCCTTTCTTGCTCAGATTGCCCCGTATTCTGGAGTCACATCAGCTAATTGGCTGCTAAAGGCCGTTTCTCTCGTTTCCCAGGCCTCCGCTGCGTCGGTTTGTACCTTCTGTGGACTCCTCAACGGCTCGGATACCTGCATTACCAAGCTAGGAACCCTATTCAACATGCGCAGGGACCAGGACTTCAGGGACAGTTGCCGTCCGAGATGTCCCGTACACTACGTAAGATGCTTCCGTCTACGACGTGAGACGGCTATTGGAACTACCCTCAGTAACACTCCCTTCTGATTGCGCTACTCTCACAGAGAGACCCAGTGTATTGGCAGGTGAAGCGGGGAAGTCCGCAATAGATCAATGAATGTTCTCGAGGTTGTGCTCCCGGCGAAATCGCTATTACAGTCCATAGTCTCGACACTGGATAATGTTATCATCTCGAAACCCGATCATTTTCATGTCTAGAAAATGATAATATTCCGTTCAATCGTCCTTATGGGACTCTCGTTGGATAAGACGCTGATGCTTGTTTCCTTGTCAGCCCTTGTCAAAGCCCAGTCGGCAACCGCAGCTATTCTTTGCGATAAATTTCAGCAAGCTACAACGGCCTCTGGCCGCTATACGTTCCTGACCGCTCAATGGGGCCTGGATTACTCCGGCCAGCAGTGCATGACCGTACGTACATTATCTTGGATTTTCCTAGCCGGCGCCGCGCCACTAGGCCATTGACATATGCCGTTGCTCAAGGCCTGGGCTCCTGATCTCCTCTTTAACAAAACGCTGGAACTAGAGGCATAGTCTCTCTTGCAAAGCATCTTCTCCGTTTCGTTCTGATTTTCTTTTATGTGGAGCGTTATGCCTGGTCTCAATTGCGAGCCGTTATCGGGTTGGCGTGCCGAAGCAGGTATCAGGATATACCGAGACATGGTAACGGCTGTCTGCGCTCTCTCCCGAGGAACGGTTCAACTGGTTCAAGCCATGCAGCGGGTCTGCATACGAAGCCGGTTCTGGGCTTCAACAACTTTACCGAGACTGACTCCACTTACAAGGTCAACCTCAACGATAGAAACTCCCAGAACTCGACCTCTTTCGAAGCTACTTGGGAGTGGGCAGCGGAGGGCGTGAACAGAACTGCAGTAAGACTTTCAATCTTGAACATCGCAAAGGGTCGGTAAGGAAGCTGTGCGGCAAACTTTGTCGAGAGGTACCACTTTGGGTTCCAGTGTCAGGAATGCATACCCACTGTTCCGAACTGACAGGAAGTGATCGCAGATTCACTCGTTCCCAAACGTCAACCTCAACTCTGCCCTTCTGCCACTCCAGCTTGTCGATATATCAGAAGCAAGGCTCGATGCCTCATGGTCGATCGCGCCAGTCGCTGATGCCGGTGCGAAGACTTCAGCCACAACACTTACTGAGATGGACGTGATGACCAACGTCGCCCTGGACATGTTCTTAGCTGAAGACGAAGCAGCTGCAAACAGCACAACCGACGCAACTCATGAGATCATGATTTGGCAAGCCGCGTACGGCGGACTCGAGCCAATCGGCTGGGGAAGTTTGGCACATGACTACGCGCCGACCTTGACGGTTAGTAAGACAACCTAGTAAGTCACTCATCCGTCTCCTAAATTCCTCTACCAGAGACTGACAGGACATACAGCACTCTTTCCCATGGCTACAACGGCAACAACCAGTCTGTCTACACCTGGATGCCATCCACAAACCTCACCTCCGTTAACATCGATGTCGCGCCGTTCATACACTACCTGTGGCGGAAGGAGTACCTCGCAGGGGAGTTGTATCTCGGCCTGATGCAGTTCGGCTCCGAGGCGGTCCACTCGGCCGAGGGCCAGAACATCACTTTCACAGCGAAGAGTGTCTTTATGGATATTCAGAAGGGCGAGCCGAGAGCCGGAAGCGCTGCTGGGGCTTCGAGACCAGCTTTGGGTGTTCTTGGTGCAGCGCTGCTTGTCGTTGCATGCGCCGGTCTTTGGTGAGGCGGAGATGTCCTAGTCGGGTTGCGGAAGACTTGCGCGAAGGGGCGGAGAGCTTGGCGTCCGCTGGCGCGGAGATGAAGTTGATGTGCCCACGGGCAGGTGGCCGCGCGCGAAGCGGAACAAAGAATCTCTTTGTCCATTGATACCACTTTCATAGTTTTACTATAGACTTTCTTTCTTCCTTTCATCGCTTGATTGGTGCTGTTGTGTCAACCTGTCGGTAACTCCTCGGCGCTTCTGCGCTATCCCTAAACCACAACTCAATAGCAACACACGTGCAGGGTGTACAAATATGCGCGACTCCGGTAGGTCCTCAACATAATTCTCAGCAAGCATCAACACACAAGTATTCTCCCTTTATACCGCACAACACGAACAACAATGGGCAAGGGCAAGGCTTACCACTACGGTCCGGAGATGGATCAGCTTCACAGCAACTGGCGTTACTGCACCGTCATGTAAATATCTGCAAGGTGCTCCGGATTAGACCAATGCTGCCGAAGGTTGACTTTTGCCAGAGGAGCTAGGATGGGTTTCCATATGGACGACTTTACGTCCGGAGACTATTGAACATAGAGACGGCTTAGGGCTCAACAGGAAATTTGCTGTACAAAGCTAAAACAATACACCGGCTTCGGAATCTGTACACGAGGTCTTTACTGTTGTATGCAAGCAAGGCTGAAACGACAAGAATGAAAACACCTGATACGCATCGTGAATTCATGCAGTGAAGAAAGTTTGAGAAAGATTGAACTGGACAACCAAAGAAAGACTCGCCTCTTGAGTACCTAACACGAAAACCATATGAGAACGGGACTGGAACCGTCTTGAATGGACATCTGCGGGCACACGCACTGAGTATTCCGCACACTGATAGTTATCGGTGGAGAGGACTCATTGCCGCTTATTGCTTCTCAGATATGCCGTGCTGGATAACACAATTTCCCACAAATGCTGGTTACGGCGCCTGAATTCTCATCCCGGATCTAGACCCTGCTGACAGAGCGCTCAATCCAACTCTTACAACGCCTGGAAAGTCGCAGTGAGGCTCAACTGCTTGAACATGTCTCCTCCTATGTCAACGCACATGAAGGGACATCGAGCTCCCCCCAGTGAGCGATCAGCCGAGACTCCGGACCGCGTAGCTCGATGATGAATCGATGAGTTGCGCTCTGCTACGTGAACCGCTTGATAATACGATATGTAACCTTGTCTTCAGTTACGGCAGATTGTTTTCCCTCCAACGGCAGACCAAGCTTTCCTTACGTCCGGCATATCCGACGCTAAGCCCTACCAACGCCGACGGAAAACTTCCGCTAGGAGACTCTGACGCAACTTGAGACTGGTAGAGCGCTGAGGTAATCTGGATGCAGCAATGGCTCGCTGCGACTTCAACCGAAACTGTGTGCTCTCAGCTGCATCCTCAGTCAGAGAGGTGCGTCTGTCGCACGAGCGGGAGTTAAAGAGCGTCCTGTTCACTCATTATCATCGAGCCTGTCGTACATCATACCCCGCGATCGAGCGTTTGCGACTACAAGTGCAATCAGGATTTACACGCGATCCATTCGTAGCTGTTCCGAGGGCGTTGAAGCTGAACGGGATCCACTACTGGCTGTCGAGCCATTGTAGCTCCGTCATTGGCTGCCGTAGAGTAACTCCCTAGAACGACTGCGAGCTCGAACAACCCCGATGTCGACGCGAGCTGAACCCGCTGAGTCCTTCCCTCGGGCTGCCAGCAGTCAATCGATGGAATTGAGCTCGAGATCTGCGTCGGAGAAAGAGAAGCAACAAGGACGTCGCGGCAGCGAGCCCGAAAGAGCGATAAACTACGAGCCAATCCGAGTGGAGACCAACACATCGCGACGCACGAATCCAACGCGATCCCAGAGCTTGCGCTCAATACACTCGCAGCGATCGTACGGCGGACATGATGGCTATTCGTGTTTTAGCGACGAGGAAGCGCAGCACGTGTCGAGCGGCGATGCCGATGCCGGCCAGGAGAAGGACGAGTATCTAGTGGCATGGGATGGCGGAGACAAAGATCCGGGGAATCCAAGGAGCAAGAGTAAAGTGCAGCGATGGATCATTGTAGTGGTCGTGTCGTCGAGCTCGTTATGCGTGTAGGTCCCACGTTCGCGCTTGAGTGAGGAGGGCATCGGTTACAGAGTGGACGAATGAGAGGATGAGGCTGACAAGAACGTGCTGTCAGAACGTGCTGTTCATCGCTTTACACAAGCACGTACGGGCAGCTTATTCCGGAGTTCAACACCTCACGTGAAGTGGCCACCCTAGGACTATCCCTCTTCGTTGCAGGATTAGGCTTGGGGCCCATGGTGTTATCCCCCTTGTCTGAGGTATTGTCTGATCATCTGATGTTTCAAACGCTGTAGAACCCTACGAGTATCCACTGACTGCAGCCTGCATCCTAGTTTTACGGCCGTCGGCCAATCTACATCTATTCCTATTTGTTCTTCGTCATTTGGCTCATTCCATGCGCAGTGGCCCCCAACATGGCAACGATGCTCGTATCGCGCTTCGTGGACGGCCTGGCAGGATCTGCATTTCTCAGCGTCGCCGGTGGAACGGTTGGTGATATGTTCGCGAAGCACGAGCTCAGCGCGCCAATGATGTTCTATACTGCATCGCCATTCATTGGGTAAGTGTTGTTTCATTCTGCGCCGATCAGTAAATCACCTCTTGTTAAGTCACGATCAGCCTGTAGCTTGGAAGCGTTGCAAAATAAGGTTCGAGGACATCATCTCCGCACGTGCGTGTTGGGAGCCACAACACTCTACCCACCATGCCTTGCGGACCACTCACTTATTGAAACGGCTGGGCTCTGCATGATCTTCGAGAGGCGCGCATCTCAGATCATGCACACAGCAGAACCTGCTTGGAGCTGGGGTTGTCTCCGCGCCATGTCCCTGCATGCGACGGGCGACGTCCAGGAAAAAGCTCCAGTCTGCTGCAGGTGGCGTTCATGCCGCTCAACGCATTCGATGCAAGCATTGTGGCTGACTGGAGCCTTCTGAGGGTATCTTGCTAAGCTTCCGGGCGTTGCGGACTGTTGATCATCGATCGTTGATCGTCACTGAAAATCAGGCTGACACTTTCCTCCACAGACCGGAAGTCGGTCCTCTGATCGGGGGTTTTATCAACCAATACACGAAATGGAGATGGACGTTCTACGTCCTGCTGATTTGGGCAGGAGTGCAGCTGGGACTGATTGTCTTTCTTGTCCCTGAAACTTATCATCCTGTGCTGTTGCGGCAAAGGGCACGGCAGTTGCGTAAAGAAACCGGCAATGACGCCTGGCATGCTCCCATCGAGAAGCTGACACGCTCGCTTCCGCAAACGCTTCTTTGGTCCTGCATCCGTCCATTTCAACTACTTGGTAGGGTTGACACACGCCGCAAACTCTATCTGAGCCCAGCTGACGTTGAACTTCCAAGTCTTCGAACCAATGGCAAGAACAGCAATTGACTCAACAGGAGACAATCAGCTAACCTATAATTTATTTAGTGTTTGAACTTATGCCTCCTTTCTGCGATTTTACTAGGCATCATTTACCTGTTCTTCGGGGCATTTCCACTGGTGTTCGAGAACAACCATGGGTTCACCATCTCACAGACAGGGCTAGCTTTTCTAGGTTTGTTGATCCACCTACCCTGCCCACATGCGACTTTTCGCTAACTATCTTTAGGTCTATTCGTTGGGATGCTCCTAGGTGTACTGAGCGATCCTCTTTGGGGGAGAAATTACACTCGACTCGTGCGCAAGCGTGAGGCGCAGGGCGGCGAGCCAGGCGGCTCTGAGCCTGAGTTTCGACTACCTCCAACCATTGTCGGGGCAATTCTCGTTCCTATTGGGCTGTTTGGTAAGCTCGTGCCTGGCTATGAGCATAACGGCAAGCCACATCTCAAAACGATTGCCAACTAATTTTGATCTGCGCAGGGTTTGGCTGGACAACGTTTTCCTGGGTGAGTTTCGTCATTAGTTTCAAACAATCGGACTATTAACCCAGTTACTGACCATGTCCTTGCAGGTTCACTGGATAGGTACAGTAACTGATCGACACCCGGGGCGACGTTGATCCACTGTCTGAACGGCCCGAGAGCGGCAGCGGCGCTACGGCCTGACTCAACAGTGCTAACGGTCCTCGTCTAGTACCGATCCTGTTCTCATTAGTCTTTGGAGTCGGGTGAGCTGATGCTGGCAATCGCGACCGGGTTGACGTATTTCACTAACAATGACCTACATAGAACGATATTCGTCTTCGCTGGCGTGTTCACCTTCCTCGTCGATTGCGTAAGGAATCCAAGCGGACAGACCGAAGCACGAGCCAGCGACTAACGGAGGTGACTTAGTACCCACTGTACGCAGCGAGCGCGCTTGCAGCGAACAGTTTCGCTCGATCCAGCTTTGCCGCTGCATTCCCCCTGTTCGGCGTGCAGATGTACAACAGTAGGTATCCGAGACACGATGCAACAGGCATCTGCGCTGCCCTAAACGAGCAGTCACTGATTTGAAGGCAGAACTGGGCGATCAGTGGGCAACCTCGCTTCTAGCATTCCTGGCCTTAGCGATGGCGCCGTAAGGATCATCAACCTTCTTCCAACGGGCCGGTCATGCACGTCGCTAACAACTGCCGTGCAACACCACAGATTCCCCTACATCTTCTACCGGTACGGCAAGCGACTCAGGGGTACAAGCAGGTTCGCGTCGGCGTAGGGTCGGAGAAGGTTTGCACTTGGACATGGACTAAGAGCAATGGTCGCGGCTGAAGGAGTGAAGTTTGGGTCACTGGTTCGCCATGTATGCACTACCTAAATATAGCGATGTGGCACAGAGGCATTCCAGGGGCACCGGTGGTGCGTTCAGGTCGCTTCGGTTGCCAGCGCACCACGTGACACGACTTGGAGCAGCATGCAGAGGACACAGAGGGCACAGAATTCCGCTGGCTGACCGAGGGCTGGTTGATCACCCTCTGTGCGACGGGCCGCAGCGCCACGGGGGGGATGGAGGCCACCGAGCTGACGGCTCCCTGATGCGCGCCTGGATATGTAGCCATTAGCTCTAAACGGCGGGTGCGTTGCGACAATTGGCGAGCTAAGAACGTGGCCGCACAGAGATCTGCCCACTTCCAGTAGATTAAGCTAGGTGCGTTTAGAGTTTTAAGGCCCATGGCTCGAAAATTGAATAATGGCGATTAGCGGAAGTGCCCTCTGGGATAGCCTGGCTGTGGGGAGTGAAGATACTAAGTAGCGGCTGAGGAGCGAGGTCAGGAAGGAGGTTGACGCGGACGGACGGGCGCCGCGGCACAAAGAAGGTTCGACGAACAGCTGTCTGGCGCCTCCAGCCCCATGCTCGCACCGCAGCCCGCCAAACACCAAGGCCGGCATGGTATCCATGACTGCGGGGAGCTGGCCCTTGCCGCGGATGCACCAGAAAATTGTCAGCATCCAGCATCCAGCATCCAGCATCGACGTCTGCCAGAACAGCTTCGCGCACCGCCTCTTGCGCCTGACAGCCAGACAGCTCGAAGCTCGCGCTGCTAAGGCCCGCCGAACTGCCAGCTGCGTCTTGCAGTGGCCATTGCTGCCCCTTCCCAGGCGTCCTGCATCGGCGCTCCAGTGCGGTGTCATCCTGCCCAGCGGGTTGTGTACCTGCCTTGCGTGCGAACCACCCCATACTCCGCCGTGCGCCTTTGCCCACCGCTCGCCCTCGACCAGCAGAACGTCTACCAGCGGCATGGATCCCACGAGACAGACTTGCCCCCATCGTCGATTATCATGAACTGCACGCGCGCCCCTCGCATCTCCCCTCTGGTGCGTGAATCCCAAGGCTTGGACCACGACAGCAGCTGTCCCCATTCTTGCGTGCCGGATTAGCAGCCTCCGCCGCTCGAGCGCCATCAGATCTCGGGCAGCTACTCAGTCCAGCTAAACTTAGCGAGCCGTTGCAGGACAGCGGTTTTGCGGGTTGCGCTTCATCCCGTACGGCCGAGGCAGCTGAGGCGCACTATTAGAGCAACGGTGGCACAGCATTCTGACCTGGCCGCCTTTGCACGCGTGATCGCATCGTCGAGACGACCGGTTGGGACAACCCCAGCTGAACACCCCAGCCTGTCCATTAGCAGGGCCCGCATTGCTGGGAGCTCTAACCAGCACACCACTTTCAGGACCACTCTAAAAGAGCGGCGGGAACACACAGAGATAAAACGTGGGTCTAGCAGCCGGCAGCATCCACGCAAAGGGATTGTCTCCGTGAGAAAGCATTCGCTAGTCTCGGGAAATAATTAGAGACAGGTCTGTCCTTGTTCTTGACTGTTGTGTATCCTACCTACAAAGTAAGATATTATGTCCACCTCAGACGCTGCCGATGATGCATCTCCCTCGCCGGAATACAGCGGCGATCTCGAGGGAGTCGACATGGCGGAACAGAAAGAGCCTCGCACGGAGAATGATGAAGGCTCGCCTGCTCAAGCGAGCAATGGAGAGAAACCTAAGTCTTCCAACGCCAAGGACCCTCTGAGGCCGAGGAGGAAGAAGGCCAGAAGAGCATGCTTCGCTTGCCAGCGCGCTCATCTTACTTGCGGTGAGTGTATACAAGCTTACCAGGAATCTCCCCTCCTGTTCACCCTTTAACTGTGTTAGAATTGCACTGGCTAACGTTGATTACAGGTGATGAGCGACCTTGCCAGAGGTGCATCAAAAGAGGACTTCAAGATGCATGCACGGACGGTGTGCGCAAGAAGGCCAAGTACCTCCATGATGCTCCTGTCGAGGCACTCATGCCAGGCATTGGTGGTCACTACCACCATCCCAATGGTACCAAAGCTTCATCACTCTCTATTCCGGCGTCCGATCCTGATTCCTCAGTGCCTCTTGCACAAGCAGGGGTTTTTTATCCGCAGGCGCAACCGGCGACATTCAATGTCTACCCGCAGACGACCGCTCAGCAGCAGATGTCCCTTCCTATCTCGGACGGCTCAATGATGAACCCCTTCAACCATCAACAGACGCCCATCTCACCCTCTTTCAACCATCCTCGCGTACAGCATTCATCGCCCATTCCGGGCATACCCAACTCTATGTCGCAACTATCGCAGCCGACCGCTGCGCAATTATCCAACTATGGCGCACCACTCTTCGACCCGAGTGATCCGGCGCTTTTCAACTTCGACATCTCCGGTCTCAACTTTGGCAACCACTATGGTGCGCTGGAGTTCGGCATGCTCGGTCACATGTCCTCCGGTGCCGCTGAAACTCCATCGGAGAAGGACCACCTGATGAATCCACTCAACCAAGCAGCGGCATCATTCAGTGCGCCTGTAACGAGTTCCAGCTTCTCTGGTGAGGGCATGCCGTCGAACCTCGTGTTCAGCCAGGATGCGATGGGTCAGCATGACTGGCGAGACTCGCACTCCAGACAAGGCAGCGCGGCACAGATGCAGACGCCCCAAAACACGCCTGCTATGATTAACCTCGATAGCCAGCAACGAAACGACGGTTTCAATGGTCTGGCTCAAGCCTATGCTATCGGCGCTGGCCCAAGTAGCTTAGCCGGCGTTAGCCCTGCTTCGGGACCTCACGACATGGTAGGGACCTACGAAAATGTACCTATCTCGGCGTCCATGTTCGTAAACCCAAATCAGCAGCAAGCGTCACAGCAGCAGCAAGTATTCCAGCATCAACAGCAGCAGCCACGTCAACCACAGGTGATACAGCACCGAGGGTCGCAGCAGCAACAACCCCGCTCAGACTTCCTACAAGGTAGTTTTCAGCCTCAGGGCACACCCCAGCAAACGCGCAAACGCCGCCGTTCTAATCCATCAGACATCTACAACTCGGTCAAAAGTCCGCACTCCTACACGAGCGCCTTCCACGCACTAACCGCATTTCTGAAAAAGCGGCTCTCGCCCGCGAAAACCGTCCGCGTCGCTAAAGCCATGGCCTCGATCCGCCCATCCTTCATTGCCTGCACCAAATCTCTTAACCGCGACGATCTAGTCTTCATGGAAAAGTGCTTCCAGCGCACGTTGTACGAGTACCAGGAATTCATTAACGCGTACGGCACCCCCACCATCATCTGCCGCCGCACGGGCGAAGTAGCCGCCGTCTCAAAGGAGTTCAGCATCCTAACCGGTTGGCGTCGTGACGTACTTCTGGGCGCTGAACCCAACCTTAACGTCAACACGGGCACGCCCTCGACCTCAGGCGCGCATTCAGGCAACAACTCCACGGGCGGCATAACCACGCCCGCCATCCCGGCCAACGCAGACGGCGGAGCCATCGAGCCCACGAAACCGCAGCCCGTGTTCCTGGCGGAGCTGCTGGACGATGACAGCGTGATCCAGTTCTACGAGGAGTTCGCGAAGCTTGCGTTTGGTGACTCGAGGGGCTACGTCATGGCGCCGTGTAAGCTGCTCAAGTACAGGACCAAGGAGGATATAGGGTTCGTCGAGGACCAGCTGGAGAGCGGCAACAGTGGCGGCGCGAGGAGAAACACCAACGGCGCTTCTGGCGCCGTCAAGACGGAGCATGGGTTTAAGGGGGGGGATGGAGAGCGCGATTGGGGGCGAGGCGGGGATGAATCAGCTAGGAGATAAAGATGGGAAAGTCGACTGCATGTACTGCTGGACGGTCAAGAGGGATGTGTTTGAGGTGCCGATGTTGATTGTGATCAACGTGAGTATTCGCGCTCTTGTTTCGTGTTGGGGCAACACTATGGAACTATGTGCTGACAGTTCTGCGCAGTTCTTGCCCTGCATATAGGTGCGAGCATCGCGTGCATAAGGCGCTGATGGAGTTTCTTGGTGGCTACCGAGTGGTTTAGAACGTTGCTGGCGTTGGTACTTGCTTTCTGGAATGCGGTTACTGGCATACATGAGAAACGGCTTGGATTTGGCTTGACTTGGTCGTCGATGGCTATTGAGATATTGATGTTGAAGAGAAGACGCTGAAGCAGCTGCATGCGTTGTGGTTTCTGTACCTTAGTCGTCGTTCTGTTTTGAGGCTTTTATCTGGCGCAAAGCGGCTACACGCATGATATCACGGATGGGACTTGCAGTTGCAATGCGATTACGATGTTACGTTACCTAGTCTATCCGTCTAATATGCTTTCAATCTGCCGTGTGCCTCTCGTGCTTTTTCCCGCCCCAGCTTCAGCTTGCAACATCAATCTCCTCTTGCTCCTCCTTACTTCTCGCCTTGGGAAACTGGACCAAGTAATCATCATCCCGATACTTGGCATACGCAGGCCTCGCCAAGCTCCGTCTCGTGACCTCGATATCCTCCATGATGTCCTCAACTAGCGCCTCCTTGGACACGTAATCATACTCCGGCCGTATGAACCCCAGGACCAGGAGGTTAAGATGACTGCCATAGAAGTCGGAGGGGAAGCTGTGCATGATGTGGACCTCGACGCTCCGCACAGTGTTCTTGTAGTACGGATTCCAGCCCACGCTCATCACCATTGGGTAGACCCTCTCGTCGAATTCATCTCGATCACGATCTCCATCGGGACCTTGAGCCTCGCGGCTGTCGCGCCCGTCGGCGCGCGGAGCCTCGAGCCCGGCCCACCCATAGTAGATCCCGCTCTCCATGCCCTCCTGACCGCCGACGCTGAGGCCGGAGAGCGGGATATTGGCCGTTGGGATGCCGAGCTGGGGATGTGTGTCAGCCTGACGCGCCATGGATGTAGCTAGGGGGATTCTGTGCGCCAAGGTGGACACAGGAGGCGGGTATACAAGGGGACGAAGCAGCAGGGATGCAGGAGATTTCGTCAGCGGTATTTCCTGCGCCTTGCGCTGTTGATCTTTGCCAGCACATCGCATGAGGATGGTTGAAAGAGGGTGAGATGGGCGTCTGTTGATGGTTGAAGGGGTTCATCATTGAGCCGTCCGAGATAGGAAGGGACATCTGCTGCTGAGCGGTCGTCTGCGGGTAGACATTGAA
>Ga0115848_100059_pt1 | contig 26853 bp, 25 predicted proteins | sample InSIn3gowninarea_FD_83862 | JGI IMG/M metagenome (GOLD analysis project Ga0115848, IMG submission 83862) | reverse complement strand
GGGAAAAAGGTGTGGGATAAAACCATTGGCGGGGATTATGTGGATGACTTAAGTGCCGTCCACGAACTACCGAACGGCGGTTATTTACTGGCCGGTTCCTCTCGTTCTGCGAAAGGCCAGGATAAATCTCAGGATAGTAAGGGCCACTTTGATTACTGGATCGTGCAAGTAGATGCCACGGGTAAAAAGGTATGGGATAAAACGATCGGGGGCGATCAGGTAGATGCATTAGCTTCAGTAGCTTTTACTAGTGATGGAAGTTATTTACTAGGTGGTTCTTCTGCCTCGGGTAAAAGTGGGGATAAAACGGAAGCCAATAAACGCGTTGAAAGTAAAGGGGACTCTTATGATTATTGGTTGGTGAAAGTGAAAGACGAAACTACCCCAACTACAACACAATGGAACAAGCGCTACGGTGGGAAGGGGAGAGATAACTTTACCGGCGTTATAAAAACCACCGATGGCGGTTACTTGTCCGGGGGGTATACTGAATCTGGCATCAGCGGGGATAAAAGCCAGGCGAGTCAGGGAAAGAACGACTACTGGATCGTTAAATCAGACCAAAATGGGAAAAAACAGTGGGAAAAACGGTACGGAGGCAATGAGGATGATTACCTGAACCGCGTGATCCAGACCCAAGAGGGGGGCTACTTACTGGCCGGTTCATCCTACTCGGGTAAAAGCGGCGATAAGTCCGAAGCAAGCCGGGGCGATCGAGATTACTGGCTGGTAAAAGTAGATGCGCAGGGCAATAAGGAGTGGGATAAAGCCTACGGGGGAAGCGGTCAGGATGAGCTCCAGAAAGTGGTGCAGCTCGCTTCGGGAGAGTACGTGTTAGGGGGATCCAGCGGCTCGCCGGTAAGCGGTGACCAAACCCAGCTTAGCCAGGGGTTTACGGATCTTTGGTTAGTTAAAGTTAGTGCTTCGGGTACCAAACTCTGGGATAAGCGTTATGGCGGCCCCAATAGCGAAAACTTGGGCAGCTTTACCGAGACGAGTGACGGCGGCTTTTTCTTGGGCAGTAATACCGGACCGGGGAAAGGCGGTGATAAAACGCAGCCAGGCTGGAATGGCACAGACATCTGGGCCGTGAAGACCGATCAAGACGGAAACTTGCTCTGGGAAAAAACACTGGGTGGTTACGGGCAAGAGGGTGTTTTCTCGGTGCGCCAAATTCCCGGAGGAAACTTGTATCTAGCCGGCATTACCAATTCCCGGGTCAATGGCGAGGTCAGCCAAACCAGTCGGGGCGGTTATGATTACTGGTTAGTGCTGTTGGATAAGGCAGGCACCAAGTTGTGGGACAAACGTTTTGGCGGGAGCAAAGACGATGTATTACGGGCCAGCACGTATACCCCGGAAGGACATATTATCCTGGCCGGTACTTCTTCTTCCAACACCAGCGGCGACAAGAGCCAGGATAGCCAAGGCACGGGCGATTACTGGGTGGTAGAAGTAGATGCCAACGGGCAGAAAGTGCAGGATCAAGGGTTTGGGGGAAGCGGGTACGACGAACTGCGCACGGTGACCCGGACCCGGGATGGGGGATTACTGCTAGGAGGTAGGTCCAATTCGGGCGTGAGTGGCGATCGTACCCAGCCGAGTCAGGGCCGAACGGATTACTGGCTCGTGAAAGTAGCTCCCATTGCTAACTCCGTTGTAGCTGCAAGAACGGCTACCCTGCGTGAAGAAGCGGCTTTGGTAGCGGAAGATATTTCGTTAACCGCTTACCCCAATCCGTTTCCGGAACGGGTAAGTATTCGCTTTACTTTACCCCAAACGCAACCCGTAACCGTGAGAGTACTCGATGGCCAAGGGAAAGAGATTACCACGTTGTTTCAGCAGGAAGCACATGCTAACCAGACTTACCAGGTAGAGTGGGAGGCTACGCAACAAACCAATGGCTTGTATTTGCTACAACTGCAAACCCCCACCAAACGAAACACCCAAAAGCTACTTCTTAGCAAGTAAACAGAAGCGTTTTATTCCAAGTAAAAAGCCGCATAACAGCAGGTAAGTTATGCGGCTTTTCGCTGTTGAACGTGGCTAGTTTAACATATTTGTACTTATAAGGCACCGGCTTAGTGGGCCAAGTAGGAGGGGAGAGGGGATGGGTTTTTAATTTTTTTGCTTGTGTTGGCAGCTAATGTTATGACTAAGACACTTAGTTTTATATCTATTATTTGCCGGAATGGGGCAAATGTACTTGAATGCCAAAATTCAAACCGAAATTATTCTCTCTAGGGTAATATTGATTTTCATATGGATCGATATGGCCGTGATGAAAATTGTTATAAGTAAGCCGGGCTTCTACCCCAATTTGTTGGGAAATAAAATAAGCTATTCCTAAGCTTCCCCCAAACGCGTTTCGATTATGGGTAGAGACCTCCGCTTTATTTTTAATTGTTAATAAATACACCGAGCCATTTGCTTGAGCAAATACCCTGATCGGAGCTGGTTTGCCAAAATAATAGCGAATAAAGGGTTCTACACCACCCCCAAAGGTTTGGAACTCTATTTCCTTAAAGTTACTATAATTCAACGATACGCCACTTCCCAGCGCTAAATCCTCGATGATGAAGTAACCTAGGTTTGGACTAAGAGATAAGCTAAATGCCTCTTTAAAGTTAACTGATCCAGAGCCACCCAGCATCTTGGAGCCTTTCTGGGTTTGAGCGAAACAGGAACAAGAAATAAGGATAGATAAAATTATAGCTGGCAAAAATAATTTCATATGTAGAAAGCAGTTTTATTAAAATTATATAATGACTGCCAGTGGCCTACAGATAATAGGTGGCGGATATACAGCTTCATCTTATTTTAAAAGGTATAGTAATTTTAATCCTGTTTCAAAATTTATATTCTTGGTGGTTTGGTTAAAACCTTGAAATCCATATTCTTCGTATTTCCTCGGAATACTTATTATTCCCACGGCACTTCTTATATCCATTCCGAGCATCAACTTCTTGGTCAATGGGAAGTTTACCCCAAAACCGCCTACAAGCCCTGAATCAAAAATACTGGCATAAGCATCTTTGTGCATGCTGTTACTAACCGCGTGTGTTTTCAATTGTCCTGAGGAATCAAAAGTCTGCTCCTCGATTGCAATCAACGACGTTTTAATTAAAAAATTAGTGGCTATGGAATGGTAGATGCCTGCTAATACATAAAACCGTTCCTTTCTGCCCAGTTTATACAGAAAGTTTACTGGAATTACAATGTAGTCTAACCGAAGATTGCGGTTAAATTGATAGGATAGTTTTGTCGTAGCGTTATCAGAATTGATAGAAGTGGAATACATGCTATATTTCATATCAATCCCCTTTTGACTGTATCCAAGCCCCATTTCAGCAGAAAGGCGCTTCTCTAATTCCCACTCCATGAAAAGATGAGAAAAGATGCCGCTTCGCATATCCTTGCCAAGACTCGTCTCATAATAATAGGAAGGCGGTGGTTGATCCGCTGCTGGACGAAGTATTGGAGGAAGTTCATTTGGATCCATCTCAGATGGGAAGCGTGGTCTTTCACTGGGAGAATGGTGCGCATAAAAATTGCCGAAGCTAATCCCAGTTCGAAATCCGACTTTGATTTTCTGTCCATATCCGGGAAGATATAAAGCCGTGAAAACCACAACTAAAAAGTATCTTATAGGATTCATGGATATCATCGCCAAACTTAATTAGGGTCTTTTTAGAATTAAAGTATTGATTTGTCCTTTAACAAGCTATCGATGCACGCAATTAGCAGCTATTTATCCTTATTGCTTATATCTCGCTAATACTTGGTGGATTTGCGTAGCTGGACTAACAAATAGACAATACATTTAAGTTGTTATAAACCGTGTAGGGATAAGAATACGCTGGTTTTTTGGATAAAAGTACCAGGAGTTGTCTTTTAAAAGTACAAATTAAGCGACTAGGTGAAAATTCTTCTGCTAACGAGTAACATGTTAAATAAGAGTGGTTTTATAGCTTTAGTACAATTGAGGACCTGCCAGGTGTCGTAGAGCTCGATAGAGCTCCCTTACCATAGGCGAGTAGGGAAGCCATATTGAGGTTATCCTGTTCAATGGTTCGGATAAACCGTACCCGTTCTCTCTTCCGTTCATCGACTGTATTTAGTCTATGATTTCGGCTGGAATATTTTTGTCAAACCGTCAAAGTCAAGTTCATCGGGAGAAATTAAGTCAACGTTTTAGCAGGCTTGCCAAACTAGCGATTAGTCCGGTTTCACGTATTGCTGCCAATTATGTTGTTCTCTGAACCCCAAAACTTCCCGGATTTTGCGATTGGAAAACAAAGCTTCATGCTCCTCCAATTCACGGGTAATGGGCACCCCCGGAAAAAACTGCTCCGCCAATTCTTTGCTGGGGATAACCGCCCCGTTGTGATCATTTCCCGCATTGAAAACTTGATAACCAAGGTCATCTTTTTGCAAACATAAATCCACAATCTGTCCCAGGTCACGCGCATCAATATAACAGAAGGCATTCCTACGACGCACTTCCGGGTTTTTGAAATAATGCGGAAACAATTCAGCGTATTCGTGCGGCTCAATCACATTCCCGATACGAAGCGCATAAATGTCAAAGCCGGATCGTCGCTGGAAGCTGCGGGCCGTTTTCTCATTCACCACCTTCGATAATCCGTAGCTATCCATGGGATCAACATCATAGTCCTCCTCCAAAGGCAACGCATGCGGGTTGGTTTTGCCATCTGAAAAACAAATCCCGTAAGTAGTTTCTGACGAAGCAATAATAATCTTTTTAATGCCCAGCTTAACCGCGGCTTCCATCACATTGTAGGTGCCCATGGTATTAACCCGAAAAGTTTCATTATCCGGCTTGATCAAGATCCGGGGCACGGCCGCAAAATGTACCACTGCATCAAATTTTGGTACGCCATTATCTGGTTCCAACTCATCTAACCCGGCATACGAACTCATGGCATTAAACATTTGTCCGGAATCCGTAATGTCCGCTATCAGATTATCTACCCCTGGGTAATTTAAAGGCGTCAGATCTACATTCAGCACTCTATGTCCTTGGTCGAGCAGGTAAGGTATCACGTGCTTTCCTGCTTTTCCCGATCCCCCCGTAAAAAATATACGCTTTTTAGTCATGTATTCTCCTGTTTAATAATAATTTAATTTGAATTGCTTCCGATGTATTACTTGAATGATTTATCCGGTACATGTCATCCTGATGACTATCGGGATGGCGCCAGAGGAAAGAAATGTCTTTGGTTTGCAGTATTCTTTTTGTTAAGAGAGATTGAGTATAATCAATAGGCCTATAACCACCCGCCAAGCATTTTTTATACTCTGAATAGCCGTTTTCCTGCAGAGGTTTGCCAGCCTTCTTATCTTGTTTTTCGGAACCTTGCCACTATCGTCAACTTTCATTCTGCTGATTTCTTTGTTGTGGAATCCACCATTTTGTTGTTGGCGTTATTCCCGGTACTACTTTTTCTCCCATAACGGGGGTAACAATTTCTATGTTATTCCGGGAAGCCAAATCAGCTACCAGGTTAATGGATTCATCCCAACGATGTAACGCTAAATCAAAGGTCGAGAAATGAATCGGGAATAGGAGACTAGCCTCTATATCCTGGCAAGCTTTGATTACCTGTTCTGGAAAAAGGTGGGTGTTTGGCCATCCTTTGTTCCACGCATCTATCTCCATAAAAGCCAGGTCGAATGGACCGTACTTCCTGCCTATTTCTTTGAAATGTTCGCTATAGCCCGTATCGCCGCTCCAGTACAGGTTCTTATTTGCTCCTTTAATCACATAGGATGCCCACAAAGTTTTATTTCGGTCGTTATAACTTCTTCCCGAATAGTGTACGGTAGGGCAAGCAGTTATTTTCAGTGATCCATGGGATACAGATTGGTTCCAGCCTAGCTCTGTAATTTTATTCTTGGGAACCCCCCAGCCCTGTAATCTAGCTCCTACGGCTAGTGGGGCGATGAACTGGATGTTCTTATGCGCCAAAAACTGAATGGTTGCTGCTTCCAGGTGGTCATAGTGATCATGGGTAATTATTACAATATCAATAACTGGGGTTTCTTCTCTTTGCAAAGGAGAAACACTCATTCTTTGGGCTATTATAGGTAAGGGGCCTGCGTTTTCGAACACCGGATCAATTAAAATACGATACCCGTCCAGCTCAATAATAGCGGTAGAATGTCCTAACCAATAAGCCGCATAAGAAGAAGGTACTTCCAGAAAATTCCTTTTTGTGAGTACCTGTTTCGGTAGCTCAAATTCCGGGGCATTAGGAGATTTTTTGAAGAACCTCCAAAACCCAGGATTACCTCCCGTTGTTTGTTCCGGAAAAGAAACTATCTCTTTGGGGCTGACAAATTCATCTTTCCCGGCTGAATAGTAGGGATGTTTGGCATATTCCCCTTTGCGCTCGTCACCGGAATTTATTGTACCCATTTGGTTATTTAAATAGTAACCGGATACGCCTAATGCAAGGAGTATTGTTATAGCTAAAAAGCTTAAAATATATTTTTTTTTCATTCTGAAATTCATGTTCATTCTGGGTTAATGAGAACAAAAGTCACTCCGTAAGGTTTGAACCGCTTTGTATAAGATAAGAGAGGCGTTAATCCTTCTCTCTTATAAGGTTTAGGCTGATAATAAGCCTTATACTTAAGATTGACCAGATTCGCCTCAAGAAACGACCAATTTTCTAAGAAACTTGCTACTGAATTGGTGGGTAACCGGCCAATTCCAACAACACCTCGTAATAGGAGCGGCTTACCATTTTGGATTTTAGCCAGGCATAATAACTAATTGCTTGCAAATCTTCTTTTTCGAGGGGTACAAACTCCAGAGTAGTTTCTACGTGCCGGAAAAAAGCTTTGCGGGTGGCCGCATCCGGCTGCTGAATAAGTTGCGAGAGTAATTGCAAAAAGGCCCCGACATTTTTATAGATGGGTTGGGCCAGCAGTATTTTAAAGCTGCGTTCCAGGGCTTTTACTTTATTCAGGGCCAAGTCGAGGTTACTCAATTCGTACTGAATCAGAATTTCGCCCAGGTTTTTCTTCAGCACCCATTCTTTGCCCATCAGGCGCTCACACCACTTATCGGAATGATTCAGGTATTGCAAAACGTCGTTGGCTTTGTGGTAAGCTCCTTGAGCAAAATATAAAAAGCTTAAACCCAGCCGGGCCGTCAGCATATCGCGCGGGGTGAGCAAATTAGCTTGGGTGGTAATCAATTTTTCGAGTAGGGCAATAGAGGGGGACAAGTTGCGCTGAAAGGCACCGTTGGCCGTTTTTAAGAAAACATACTTGGCGTATAGCGCCGGAAAATAACTCTTCGCCTCTCCGCGCAACGCCGCCGCCAACTCATCGAGGTAGTCGTTAGACTGGTTAAATTTGCGGTTGCGGTACAGTACGTGCGCAATCATGTACAACAAGTTTACTTTATAATACTGGTGCGCCGGCGAAAAACCGTGGTTGGCGGTTGCCAGTTGGTACTGCTGAATAATATAAGGCTCGAACGAAAAAAAATCCTTCCGGGCCAGCACCGCGCTTCGGGCAATAGACATTAGTTTATACAGTAAAGCCGGCCGCTGGCTCACCGCGGCGGTTAAGCCGTAAGTTTGCAGCACTTTCCGGATGGTAGTATCAAACTGCAAGTCGCGGCCCTGGGCGCGGGCACTGGCTAGCTGTTGGGCAATCAGGCTGTTGGCAATATTGGCCCGTTCGTCTTCATCGGCGGTTATTTTGTTTTCGTTCCGTTTCCGAATCAGGTCAGTCAATGGGTCGGCGTACTCACTATCGGCTTTCTCTATCTGTAAATTATAAACCGCATTTAACAAGTCGAACTGTTCGTTGGCCGCCGCTAATCTTTCGGCTTTGCGCAGCATGCTCCAGGCCAGGCGGTCGGCACGCACTTCAAACAGGTACCGGGCCAGCGAAAGCATCCCCATAATAGAAGAACCAGCCGTAGGGTCCTGGGCCAGGCGCTGAAGTAAAATATAGTTTGTTAGGTGTTGCATCAAGCGTTTGCGCAACGCGTAATAAGCGCCGGCGTTGGGCTCGTGGGGGTACAGGCGGGAGATAATTTCCTGCGGTTTATAATTTTTCTTTTGCTGCAGCAACTGGAACAACTCGTAATCTTTCCGGTCTTTCTTTTTTTTGAGGCGCTGCATAAAATAGGCGAACTCCTTTTTGTCTTCGGTCGAGAAAGTATCAATAGTAAGTTTTAAATCGTCCATAACGGGTTGTCGTCAGTTTAAGAGCTGCTAGCATTCAAAATACACTATTTTTTAAAGTAATGAAATGATGTATTTATTTTATTGATTATTAAATAGTTGCTGGTGTAATGGATGATTTATTAAGTAAGTATTTTTAAAAATAACCGAAAAGATTTTAAATAGGAAATATACCTTTCAGCCTGTTACAAATTCAAAGTTTAATAGACCGGGTTATGAAAAAAATTATACTCATGCTGATCGGCATGTGGACCTTTGCCCAAGCATACGCACAGGATATTATCATCAAAAAGAACGGAGACGAGATAAGCGCCAAAATTTTGGAGCTAACCCCGGAAGTTATTAAATACAAGCGTTATGATTACCCGGAAGGGCCTACCATATCGCTCCCTAAAAACGAAGTATTTTTAATTAGATACGCCAACGGCACCAAAGAAACGTTTAACACCGGCCCAAATGCATCGCCGGTTACCGCATCTCCCGCTACCGCAGAAATATACCCTCCCGTTCAGCCTGAAATTAAGTTAGGCGGCCCCCGGCTGGGTTTTACCATTATTGGTGGCGCGCAGGCCAACCGGCTGCACGATGAGTTTGATATAAACCCTTTTCTAACGCAATTCGGCTGGCAGTTTGAATCACGAATGTTTACCACCGCTGGCGGCTTATCGGGTTTGGTGGAGTTGGTGCCCTTGGTGGGTGGTTTGGAGCAAGGCCGGTTTGTGCCGAGCATAAGTGGTATCCTGGGCTTGCGTAAGGCGGGTGGTTTTGAATTTGGGGTTGGGCCTAACTTATCGCTGGCTGGCGTGGGATTAGTATTTGCCGCCGGTACTAATTTCACCTCGCAAGGCATTAATTTCCCGGTAAACGTGGCGCTGGTACCCGGTTCAGACGGCGTGCGGGTGAGCCTGCTGTTTGGTTTTAATTCCCGCAAAAATTAACAGGTATTTTCCTTAAAGCTCTCGCATTGGCCATGAAAACTTTTACCTTTTTGATAGCGCTCACAAGTATATTTTTTGCTATAAACAGCCAGGCCCAGGATCTTATTTTACTTACCTCCGGCGACGAAATTAACGCGAAAATTACGGAGATCACAACCACCGAGATTTGGTATAAAAAGCCGGATTCGCTGCAAGGGCGCACGTTTAGCTTGCCTAAGCAAGCCGTATTTATGCTCAAATACGCCAACGGAGCCAAAGAATTAATAAAGCCTTACCAACCCACTGATACGCTGGCCGAAGAAACCCGCACGCCGCAGCAATTATATGAACTAGGCCGTCAGGATGCCCGCCGCTACTACCGGGGCAATGGCGCCATGTGGGCCTCAGCCGGCGCTACTTTATTGCTCGGTATACCCGGTACTATAATAGTGGGAGCCATTCCGCCCAAAATATAAGCCCACGATGTTCCCAATCCCCAACTGCTCGGAAGTAATCATTACCGAAGCGGTTACCAGGGGCAAGCCCACCGGAAAAAAATTGGTAAAGCGGCTACCGGTGCCGGCATTGCGATGGGAGCCGTGCTGGTAATTGCGGTGAGTTTGTTAACAAATATGTAGGTAATGGATTTCTGATACGAGCAATAATAACCCGTGCCTGACAGGATAATTAATAGTTGTTATGCATTTATTACAAAAGTTTAATCTCCTTTTTCGACCTTAATTATACCATCAAACTATGTATAATAGAATAATAAAGTTTAGAATTTGGGTACTCATCGGGTATATGGGCACATTAACCGGCTGCGCGCACATTTATTATGCTCCAAACGCGCACAATGTGCCGTTTTTCAGAGGAAAGGGAGAAGGGGTTATACATGCGGCCATTGGCGCAGGTACCGACGAGGTTGATTTGAGTGTAGATATTCAAACGGCTTACGCGGTGACTAAAGAAATTGGATTCATGGCAAATTATTACCGATCAATGGGGAAAGGTGAAAATGGAGCGGGAAATACAGAAGGAGGAAACGGGCATTTACTGGAATTTGGTTTAGGTTATGTTATACCTTTAAAAATAAAGCCTACGCTTTCGAGATTTACGGAGGAGCTGGTCAGGGCCGCGTCTATAATTATTACGACGAACAAAAAACAATCCATACAACGCTACAGTACAACCGGTATTTTTTGCAGCCTGCCGTTGGCTGGCACGATGAATTTGTGGATATAATTTTATCTAACCGATTTGGGTTGTTACGGTATTACAGGATGCATGAAACTCAATTTAACATGCCGGAATATCCGGATCAGGTAGATGGCGTAATGAAAAATAAGAATTACTATTTAATAGAGCCAGCTTTAACAATGCGGCTTGGTAATCGTGCTATCAGAGGGCAAATTCAGCTTGGTTACTCTTTACATCATGCGGCGCCCGAATTCGATCAGGAGGAAATTAATGCTAATATAGGACTTTCTGTTATTTTGCGACAGCGGGTAAAATAAACGAAGCTCCATAGTCGATCTAAACTTTCTGTCAAATTCCAAAAATAGGTTGACCAGATTCGTCTCACGAACGCCGGAATACTGATAATAAAAAAGGCTTGGTACTACCTACCAGGTCTTTTTTATTATATTTTTTTATTATAAAAGCATCTCAAGAGATAAAAGGCAACTTTGTATTTTGAGATAGTAAAGGTGAGATTTGCTGAGGCATGAAATTCTGTTTTTCCTTGAATTATATTCGTATATTATAAAGTAAAAATAGTCTTGGATTGTAGTTAGTCAACTTCATCCATTATTACTGTATTTAGATAAAGTACTTTGTGCAACCTAATGAAAATTGGCCAAGCGGGTTGCTATATCCTCTTATTAAGGCATCTAAACAAAACGAAGCTTCACCTATTATTAGATAAAGTAGAGAAATTGAGTGTATCGACACCAAATAACTTCTATGCTAATAAACCATCACTAAATATAGCTCAACGACTAAAGACCAGTTTTGCAAGTTTGTCGAGTTTGGTTTTATTGTAAAAAGTGTAACTACTAATTAACTTTTTGATTTAAATGTAGTATTTAGTCTATAAAAACTGAAATATAGCGGAGTCAAAGTTGGAAAATTGTTATTCCTGTATTTAACCTAAACTAATTCTTTATTAATTTCTGTTTTTGCACATTATTTCCTTGATTTATGGAGATAATGTATTGTCCTGCTGCTAAATTGCTTACATCCAGTTTGATAATTGAATTAATGGTGTTTGTAGTTGTTTGTTGCGCTAAACGTCCCAGAAGATCATACACATAAATAGTAGCGGCCTCCTTGCTTCTTACTTTTATATAAACATGCGACCTGGTTGGATTTGGGTATAATAAGGGGGGAAACTCGTTTTTATCTTCAACCAATCCTAAAGGTTCAACAATAATTATAGGTACCGCAAAAACGTTACTTAATGTGGTTCCATCTGTAACTTGAAGGTTCACTTGTAGTTCTCGCGTTTGAGGATCTTTTAATGAAATGGCTCTTTTATTTTTTACTTCGTACTTCTCACCTTCTAAAATTTGTATTCTAAAATCATTTGGGTACGTGTTGTCATTATCCGTAACCATCAAATCTTGCATCTCCAGCACAATCTCTTCCGCTAAATTATATTCTAGCTTATTACTCACCACTCCCTTTATTACCGGTGCATCGTATAAATCCTGCAATTCAATTTTCCAGATTCCACCGCCCATGGTATTGGTAAAAAGGTGTGTTTTATCAGCAAATAAGTTTTTCGTCGGAAAGTAGAAATCGCTGTTGTCGGTTTTTTTAAACCAGTGCAGCCCTTCATCGGGCGATACCAATATTTTATCCTTTGTACCAAGGTATAACCGCCCATCATGATAAAGTAGAGCTTGAGGCAACTTAATCAACTCAGATTCGATTTTTTTCCAGGTTTTACCGGTATCTTCCGACACGAACAAACCATTGATAGTACAAGTGAAGATCTTAGATTTGGTTACAACAGTAGAAAAATAGTAGGCGTCAAAACTGTCCGGATCCTTACTCTCCCAGGAAAAAGCTCCATCTCGAGATATTAAAATTTCGTTACTGGCGTTAATAATAGTTAATGTATCATTTTCAAAAACAGAGTGCATATACCCATCCGTTGAAATATCTGTCTGAGTAAGTACCTCCGAGCCGACTTCAGAAAAATATAAACCATGTGTTGATTGAGCAAACAAGCGTTTTTGCCCGGCTGCAATGCTGTAAATATTATCAACTTCCACGAATGTTGGTTTCCAAAAGTGGTTTTGATAGTTATAGTGAAAAACTTTATTGTTAAACTCGCCGAACAAATTTCCTTGCAGCACGGCTATATCCTGTAAATTATATAACTGTCCATTAGATTTTGGAATTTTTGTTAAAGTATCATCGGCTTTATTAATAGAAAACAAGTCATTTGAAAAAACAATTATTTCGTTTTCGGTGAATTCGAGATTAGAGAAATCGTATCCCTTAATTCCTTGCGATTCAAAATCAGAGATGGAACCGGTTGAAGCATTAAAGATCTTAACACCTCCAGAAGAAGAAATCATGAACTCTGCTGCATTTAGGTTTACAATTTTCTCCGCCGCAATATATTTGCTGATCCAACTTTCCCCGTTATTAGCGGAATAGTATATCCTGCCGTTCAATACGTATCCAACAAATTCATTGCTCACAGCTACAGATTGCACATGAAATCCTCCGGTTATATTTAGTATTTTCCAATTTTTTCCAGAATCTAGGGAATAGAGTAAGATTGGGGTATAATTTTGATCAACAGTCGCAATCCAAATGGTATTTTCATAAATGGCTATGTCGTATACTAAACTTAAAGCATACAATGATTTTCCGAAATTTACTTGTATCCAGGACGTTCCGTTATCTTCGGACTGATATAGCTGACCTTCCCCAATAGCAAAGAGTAAATTTTGACCATTCGAAAAAATCCATCTATTTTCTCCGGAATCGTTATTCCAAGTTATGGGATCATTAATCTGTGTCCAATGAGAGCCTCTCTCTTGCTTGGCGAAAATTAATCCGCTAGGGTTAATGGTAAATAATCTATCCTGGTGAACGGCAAAGTCGCTGTAAGCATCTTGCGGCAAACCTTTTACAATTTCCCAGCTTTCCCCTAAATCCTTCGACAAGAAAATTCCTTCGTCGAAAGTTGAAACAAAAAGGGTATCATGAAAACTAATGAGGTCCCGTATTTGAAATGTGGAAGGAAGCCCCGTGTTAGTTCTAACCCAATGGTGACCTTGATCGATGGATTTGTAAATACCGCCCGTAGGTTGGTAGGTAAAAAAAATGTCATTAATACGAACAAACTTATTTTCGGGCGACCTGGAAGGAAGTGCTATTTCGGTCCACTGAGAAAATGCTGGTGTCGTGAAGAAAGTACATACAATCAATAGGGTGATTTTGATAAAATGCATCGGATTTCTAAACAGAATAAAATTAGAATTAATATATAATCGTGCGTTTAACCGGCGAATAGCCAGTATTATGAGGCACATTAAATCACAATAAATTGCTTATAAACGCTGAATCAACGAATATATTAATTGCGTTTAAAAGGATATTAGAAACTAGAAGGAAGAAGGTTTTTTGAAAGGTAATCGGGTAAAAGTACCAAAATAGTACTAGAAAAAAGTACAGCCCAGAACTAAATAAAGAGGTTAATCTGATATCCAGTTTAATAGTAATCGTCAGTAGAATACATAGTTTCGAAATTGTGAGTAAATAATAAGTTTGATTTTCTTAACTTTGTCCCATGGAAAATAAGCGTGCGCGGGCCATTTCAGATTTTAATTCTGAATTAAAACTAAAAGGTTTTAAGGTGTTTCAAATTGAAAGCGATGGGGCGGCCACCCGTATCTACAGCCGCAAGGATTTTTATAAAATTTGCCTGACCACGGGCAAGAGTGCCATCCATTACGCCGATCGCAGTTTTGAAACGGAAGGCACGGTTTTGTTTTTTGGTAATCCCCACATTCCTTATTCCTGGGAGACCATTTCCACCAGCTATGTAGGCTACACGGTGCTTTTTTCGGAAGAGTTTTTAAAACTATCCGACCGCTCCGAAAGTTTGCAACAATCCCCTTTTTTTAAAATTGGTGGCACCCCTGTTTTAAACATAACTGAAAAGCAGCGCGGTTTTTTAAATACCATTTTCCAGAAAATGATCGAGGAGCAACCGACAGATTACGCTTATAAAGACGAACTTATCCGCAACTACATTCATCTGATTATTCACGAGGCTATGAAACTACAGCCTTCCGAAAGCTACGACCAAAACAAGAGTGCAGCATCCCGGCTTACCGCGGTATTTCTCGAACTTTTGGAACGCCAGTTTCCGGTTGAAACCACGGACCGGCCTCTTGGGTTAAAAACCGCCCAGGACTATGCCAATAATCTAAATGTGCACGTTAATTATCTAAACCGTTCGGTAAAAGAAGTAACCGGTAAGCCTACCACCGCCCACATTACGGACCGTATTATTAGTGAAGCAAAAGCCCTTTTGCAGCATACCAACTGGAATATTTCGGATATTGCGTATGCGCTGGGCTTTGAATACCCCACCTATTTTAATAACTACTTCAAACGAATAACCGGTACCAACCCCAAGTCGTTGCGAGCACAGGAAGTTTGAAATTCATAATTATTGGTTTGATTATCATTACCTGACCCGGTAAGGGTGGGTGTACCTTTGCCCTGTATTACTAAATGCAGCAGCAATGGAAAAGTTGGAAAAACAAAATGTCTTAAATCAAACGGATAAATCTATTTTCGAAAGAATGCAAGCCGGGGAGCTAATTTGCCTGGACGACCCAGAATATCCGAAAATACAGGAAATCGTTTCTCGTACCATACAGCGGTCAGCAGCCCTTAATACTTCTACGGATGTTAACCAAATCCGGGAGCGGTTAAGCCAAATCATCGGTACTGAACTGGATGAGAGCACGACTATTTTCGCTCCCTTCTACACCAATTTTGGCCGGTTTACCCAAATAGGTAAAAACGTATTTATCAATCACGCCTGTTCTTTTCTGGATATGGGTGGCATTACCCTGGAAGACCACGTGCTACTAGGACCAAAGGTTAACCTCATCACCGAAAATCATCCGGCAGATCCCACTAACCGGAGAGCGCTTATTTGTAAGCCGATAATTATTAAACGCAATGCCTGGATTGGGGCGGCGGCTACCATTTTGCCCGGCGTGACTATTGGCGAAAACGCCATCGTAGCCGCCGGAGCCGTGGTTTCCAGGGATGTTCCGGCCAATACGGTGGTGGGCGGCGTGCCGGCCAAGTTCATTAAAACAATAGAATAATCATTTACCGTTCGGCCCCAATCGTTCGGACAAATTAAATTTTAAAAAGATGAAAAGAATAACCCTTTTAGCCCTTACGTCCCTTATAATTTGGGGACAGGCTTATGCCCAAGCAAAACCAAAAGTAAAATCAGGAAATATAAAAACAAGGGTAAAGACCGAAACTAAAGATTATTATACCTTTAAACTGAACAGTAAGGTTACTCGCCAGGAAGTAACTTTTAAAAACCGGTACGGCATTACGCTGAGCGGTGATTTGTATACGCCAAAAAATATCGCCAATCAAAAATTACCCGCTCTCGTATTGAGTGGTCCGTTCGGAGCGGTGAAAGAGCAATCTGCGGGCCTGTATGCCAACGAAATGGCGGCCAGAGGTTTTGTAACATTGGCGTTTGATCCTTCCTTCACCGGCGAAAGTGGCGGAGAAGTGCGTAATGTTGCCTCGCCGGATATTTTTACCGAAGACTTCAGCGCAGCGGTAGACTATATTGGCTTACTATCTTCCGTTGACCGTAACCGCATTGGGGCTATCGGAATTTGTGGTTTGAGTGGTATGGCCCTTACAGCAGCCACCAGCGATACCCGGATTAAAGCGGTAGCCACGGCTTCCATGTATGATATGTCGCGCAGCATGAGCCGCAGTCATAAAGATAGTTACACCGTAGAACAGCGCCAAAAGGTGATTGATTACTTGAGCCAGCAGCGTTGGACCGATGCGGAAAACAAAAATTATGCGTTAGGCTTACACGAAGTTCCGTTTGACGAAAACGGCAATCTGGTAAAAGGAAAGCGGGTGCTGCCGGAAACCCTGCCCCAAGAACCAGACCCCGTTTTAGCTTCTTTCTTTGATTATTACCGGACACAAAGGGGTTTCCACCCGAGGTCCATCAACTCTACAACGGCGTGGACTGCTACCACCCCCCTGGCCTTCTTTAATTTTCCGATGGCAGCAAACATAAAGATGATTTCGCCTCGTCCGATTATGTTGCTAGCCGGAGAAAATGCGCACTCGCGTTATTATTCGGAAGATGTTTATAAAATGGCTTCCGAGCCAAAACAATTGGTGATTGTACCCCAGGCCGACCACGTTGATTTGTACGACAGAACTAATTTAATTCCGTTTGATAAACTAACGGCCTTTTTCACCGAACACCTGAAAGTGAGTAAGCCAGCGCCAACAGAAAAGGCCGCCGCATTTGGTGCGGCAAATGGGAAATAAGTAAAACTTAAAAAGGAGTAGCATGAAACATTCACTCTTTGCGGCCTTTCTCTTTGCAGCCCTCTTTCATATAGGCTGCAAAGAGCAGGCTTCCACTAAAGCAACTAATGGTAAAACACACGCCATTTTTTCAAAAGGGGAATTAGGGCCGGCCCAAAACTTCACCGGCAAGGCCTGGAATTACGGCTTGGTCGCTAGTGATACCACTTACAATACCGTAATGGGCAATGTGTACTTCGAGCCAGGCGCCCGAAGCAATTGGCATCTTCATCCGGCCGGGCAAATACTGGTTATTACCGACGGGGTGGGCTATCACCAGATAAAAGGCCAGCCCCGGCAAACCATTAAAAAAGGCGATGTGGTAAAATGCCCGCCCAACGTCATGCATTGGCACGGCGCCAGCCCGGATAGCGGCATGCAGCAACTATACATCATTCCAAATACCGAGAAAGGCATTGTGAAATGGTTGCACCCGGTTTCGAATGAAGAATACACGAAAGCGAATTAAACAGCAAAATAATAGTCTAAATAATCAGGTAGTTAAGGAGTAATAAAACTTATTCAACAAGTAGCGTTTTTGTTGCTGCAACGCAAAATAAAGCATAGGAATTAAACCATACGGGCCATGAGACATTCACTATTAATTATTTTCTCTCTTTTATTCTTTTCTGCAAGTTGTGCGTCTTGTGATAAAGCTACCTCTGAGCCTAGCAACCCGGATACCAGGAATACAAATGGGAACAATAATCCTAACCCAACTGCAAATAAAATGATAATTAAGATTGGTACCAGTACGTTCACCGCCACGTTAAACGACAATGCAACGGCAACCGCCTTTAAAGCCTTATTGCCTTTAACCCTCAATATGCAAGACCTAAATAGCAATGAGAAATATTTTGATTTTTCCGCCGGTCTGCCGACCAACGCCTCCAATCCCGGAACCATCCAAACCGGCGATTTAATGCTGTACGGCTCCAAAACCTTAGTGCTATTCTATAAATCATTTTCCACAACTTACAACTATACGAGACTCGGCCGTATTAATGATACAACGGGGCTGGCGGCTGCCCTTGGTTCCGGAAACGTTAGGGTTACGTTTGAATTAGAATGAAAGTTGAAAGGTTACAGTAGTAAAACTTAAAAATAGAAGGCATATAACCTATTTAAAAATGGTGGTTGGAGCCGTTAAAAAAGGAGGAAAATAATAGCAAGTTAAAGCCGCAAGAAAAGTCAAAAATAGAGAAATCAATTTTAGCGATTTGCATTCTTGGAACCTGCTGCCCAATGTAAATGAATAAGGGTTTGAATATCGTAACTAACGGTTTGATTTCCTTAACTCTTTATCGTTACCCTTTCTGTATTTTTAAAATCTATTATTGTGAACCTTTAAAATACAAAGCTTTGGCAGCATTTAGCTTAAAAATTAATGGAAAAGTTGAGCAGGTTAATGTTGACCCAGCCACGCCCCTATTATGGGTGCTGCGCGACCACCTGAACCTGGTCGGAACCAAGTACGGTTGCGGCATTGCCCAATGCGGCGCCTGCACCATCCACCTGGGTGAGGTCGCCATGCGCTCCTGCCAACTGCCCGTTTCGGCGGTAGGCGAACAGACCATCACCACCATCGAGGGGCTTTCGGAAAAAGGCGACCATCCCGTACAACAAGCCTGGCTGGAGCACGATGTGGCGCAGTGCGGCTACTGCCAAGCCGGTCAAATCATGAATGCTTCGGCTTTGTTAAAAAGCAATCCTAACCCAACGGATGAAGAAATAGAATCGGCCATGAATGGTAATATCTGTCGCTGTGCCACCTACCTCCGCATCAAGACCGCCATCAAAACGGCGGCTAAATCAACCACCAAATCCTAATCTAACCTGTTATGGAATCTATAAATAAAGGAATAAACCGGCGCGATTTCTTAAAGGTTTCGGCCCTAGCCGGGGGCGGCATGCTGCTCAGCTTTAGTTGGTTGGCCGGATGCAAGCCGAGTACAGAAGAGGTGTCGAGCTTACCAAAAGAGTGGTTTGAGCTTAATAGTTACATTAAAATCGGCGATAATGGATTAATTACCCTCTTCTCTCCTAACCCGGAGTTCGGACAAAATATTAAGACTTCTTTGCCGATGTTGCTGGCGGAAGAGTTAGATATAGACTGGAAAAACGTGGTGGTAGAGCAGGCTGATTTCTCTATAAAACGGTTCGAACGCCAGTTTACCGGGGGCAGCACCTCGATACAAATGGCCTGGGAACCGTTGCGCACCGCCGGCGCTACCGCCCGCCAAATGCTCATGAATGCCGCTGCTCAAACCTGGCAGGTACCGGCTAGTGAAATTACCACCAAAGACGGCGTTTTACACCACCAGAAGAGTGGCAAAGAAGCAGGTTACGGCGAAATGGCTTCTCAGGCCGCCAAACTGGAAGTACCCAAAGAAGTTCCCCTGAAAAAAGCGGGTGATTTCAAGATCATTGGCAATTCCAAGCGGAACGTAGAAGGCTTTAATATTATAACCGGCAAACCCTTGTTCACGCTGGATTACAAACAAGAGGGAATGTTAATCGCCATGATTGTCCATCCGCCGGCCTTCGGCTCTAAAATAAAATCGGTAGATGATAGTGTCGCCAAATCAATGCCGGGTATTAAAGACGTGTTTACCATCAAACTTTTTGATGAAGAGTTTGAACGCCAGGCTTTCGATATAACTTCTTTTAACGAATTGGCCGTAGTGGTGGGAAATACCACCTGGGAGGTAATGCAGGCCAAAAAGGCTTTAAAAGTGGAATGGGAAAATACCCAGGAAAGCAATTTTGTCATAAATAGTTTTGGCGGGGGTAAACAAACCATTACCGTTCCGGCTGGTTTGGAGAGCACCGAGCAGCACAAAAAGTTAATGGCCGCAATAGCGAAAAAGCCCGGAACCATCCTGCGCAAAGACGGCGACCCGGAAGGTGCCTTTAAAAAAGCGGCTAAAGTTATTGAGCGTACCTATTCGGCTCCCTTCCTGGCCCACAATACCATGGAACCCGTTAACTGTTTTGCGCATGTTACGGCCGATAAAGCGGAAATATACGGGCCCATTCAGATACCGGAATTCGTGGTGGCCGGGCTTAGTACCCGACTGGGGTTGCCTAAGGAAAAGATTCACATCCGATTGGCCCGCATGGGCGGTGGTTTTGGGCAGCGGTCCTACGGGCACCATTTGTTAGAGGCCGCCATTATTTCCCAGAAAATAGAGGCCCCGGTTAAATTGGTGTACACCCGGGAAGATGATATGACTTATGGCATTTATCGCCCTACCTACATGGCCACCTATAAAGCCGGTTTAGATGAAAAGAACAACCTGATTGCGTACGCTATAAAAGCCGGTGGAATTCCCGAAGGTCCTCTTGGTTGGTCGCAAAATCGTTTTCCGGCCGGTGCCGTGGACAATTACTTAGCCGAGGAGTGGGTGCTGAACTCCAACATTACCATGGGCACGTTTCGGGCACCCCGGTCCAATTTCCTGGGTGGGGCCGAGCAGTCATTCCTGGACGAAGTAGCGGAACTGGCGGGTAAGGACCCAATTGATTTTCGCCTGGAACTTTTTGACCGGGTCAAGAACAAACCCGTGGGAAAGGATAATAATTATGACCCGGAACGGTATGCCGGCGTATTGAAACTGGTGCGAGACAAGTCCAACTGGAAACAAACGAAGAAAGATGTTCACCGCGGCGTGTCGGCCTACTTCTGTCATAATACCTACGTGGCCGAGGTAATTGATTTGACCATGCAGGAAAACAAACCGGTGGTGGAAAAAGTATACGCGGCCGTTGATTGCGGGGTAGTGGTAAATCCAGACGCCGCTATTAACATAGGGCAAGGAGGCATTATTGATGGTATTGGAAATGCCCTTTATGGCGGAATGACCTTTCAGGACGGAGTACCTCAGAAAAATAATTTCGACAAATACCGCCTGATCCGGCACAGCGAGGCGCCCAAAGCGATTGAGATTCATTTTGTAAAAAGTGAAGAAAATCCAACCGGCCTGGGTGAACCCTTATTTCCGCCCATTTTCGCGGCAATGGCAAATGCTTTGTACCAGGCAACGAGCCAACGGGAATATAACCAACCATTTTTGCAGGGCAACCAGCCATTGGTATAATGGCAACCATTTTCAAAAAAAGACTAACCCAAAATGAAGAAGATTTTATTAGCTTTTACGATAATTAGTGTTTTTACGGCTTGCGGGAAAAGTTCAACGGATTCTGACAGCCCTACCGATGTTAGTAGCACTACGCCTCCCTCAACCACTGATAGCACCAACCCCGTAGGAGTAATGATGGGGGATACTTCTTCTAGTGTAAGTGACAGTCTAAATAGCCAGAAATAACAGGTATCCTTTTCAGGAGAATGTGGGCTTAAAAGTAGGTTTATAGATGCGATGAAAATTCTAAAATTCAATCTTGCTTCTTCAACGTTATCCAGAAGAGTTAATGGCGTTTATTGCTCTTTCGTCTAAATTCTTCACTAGTACAAATTGTTGGAAGACAAATAGATTGAGATGGGTGAGTGCAAAATAGCTGATTCAAATAATTAAAAAGCTGAAACAAATTTAGGTATAGAGTTTACCTACCAAAAAATTTTAAAAAATGGAAATTAAAAGAATTGGCACGCAGCCTTCGCAAAAAGGACCCGAAGACTGGTTTACCGGCACCGTACGGATTGATTACTTGTTTCAGGCAAATGACCCGGTGCGGGCGGGTGGGGCTCAGGTTACTTTCGAACCGGGTGCCCGTACTGCCTGGCACACGCATCCGCTCGGCCAGACCTTAATTGTTACTTCCGGTTGTGGTTGGGCGCAACGCGAGGGTGGCCCCATGGAAGAAATTCGTCCCGGCGATGTAATTTGGTTTCCGCCCGGCGAGAAGCATTGGCACGGCGCTACCGCCACTACCGCCATGACGCACATCGCCATTCAGGAGAGTCTCCATGGTAAGCCGGTCGATTGGATGGAAAAGGTCAGCGACGAACAGTACAGCCATTCTAAATAAAATACTTGTAAGTCAATATTCCTTGATTTTATTGGTAAGAGAAGCCATTATTTTAATAATGATTGCTTCTCTTTATTCTATCAGATTTGGGCACCAAACAACTTCCCATTTCTTTGCTCCTTTCTTCTTGGTAACTGGCATTTTCTAAATCAATTCAGACAAAGCAGAAATAGTACCCGCAGACAGTACAGGACAGTATTTCCCAATTTGTTACGTTATTTACCGTTTGCCAGCTAGCTACCAAACGTGCCATGGGAAATAAATATGTGTTAAGTACTTTTCTTGCTTTTATAATTCTCTATTCCTCCTTTTCGTTGGCGCAAAACATAAACCCCGCTATTTTACAAAAAAAATGGCCGGCCTTCTGGCTTACCGTTCCCGAGGAATCTCCGGACGGCTACGGCGTATACCTGTTTCGGAAAACGGTGGAGCTACACGCGAAGCCGGCGACCTTTACTATTCACGTTTCCGCCGATAACCGGTATAAATTATTCGTGAACGAAAAACTGGTTTCTTTAGGGCCGGCCCGGGGCGATTTAAGCCACTGGAATTTTGAAACGGTAGATATAGCTAACTACCTGAAAGCCGGTAAAAATGTTGTGGCCGCCCAAGTCTGGAATGAAGGAGAATATAAGCCGGAAGCCCAAATTTCGTTCCGGACGGGCTTTATTCTGCAGGGCGCTACCGCTACAGAAGCGGTGGTAAATACCAACAACACCTGGAAATGTGCGCGGGATAAGAGTTACGCGCCGCTGAAATTTAATGCCCGGACTTACTACGTAGCCGGGGCCGGGGAAATCCGGAACATGGCCGCTCATCCGAAGTCGTGGCAAAGCGTGAACTTTGATGACCAGCAATGGCAAAAGCCCAAGCAACTATTTAACGGCTTGCCCAAAACCCTATTAGGGCCTTTTGGCACCACGAACGGCTGGATGTTGGTGCCATCCGCCATACCACAAATGGAATTAAAAGAGGAGCGGTTAACTAAACTGGTATCCGCGGAGGGCGGAATAGCCATTCCAGTAAGTTTTCCAGCGCAAAAAACCGTTATTTCCATTCCCGCCCAATCAGCCGTTGTTATCCTATTAGACCAAACGCATTTAACCAATGCTTATCCTAACCTGTTTTTTAGTGGTGGCAAAGGTGCGGCCGTTACGCTACGCTACGCCGAAACATTGTACTCTAAATTTCCGGTGAAGGGAAACCGGAACGAAACCAAGGGAATGCAATTCTTCGGGCGGGCCGATAGCGTGATTTCGGATGGGTCTAATGAGCAAAAATTTACCCCCTTAACTTACCGGACTTACCGGTACGTTCAACTGAAAATTAAAACCCAAAGCCAGCCCTTGGTTATAGATGATTTTTACGGCACGTTTACGGGTTACCCCTTCGCGTTAAAAGCTGCCGCTGCCGCGGGCAACGCAGAAATAAATAAAATTCTAGCCATCGGCTGGCGTACGGCTCGCCTGTGTGCGACCGAAACGTACATGGACTGCCCGTATTACGAGCAGTTGCAATACATCGGGGATGGCCGCATCCAGGCCTTAATTTCCTTGTACAATACGGGCGATGACCGTTTGGTGAAAAATGCCATTAACCAGGCCGACTTTTCCCGGCAGCCGGAAGGCGTTACGTTGAGCCGCCATCCCTCTTACACTCCGCAGTACATTCCCACGTTCTCGTTGTGGTACATTGGCATGTTGCACGATTACAGCCGGTATGGCCCGGATACCGAGTTTGTCAAAAGTAAAATAAGTGGTACCCGCCAAATTTTGGAATATTTTAAAGCTTATCAGCAGCCCGACGGCTCTTTAAAAAACGTGCCCCAATGGATGTTTACCGATTGGGTAGATAACCATCAAGAATGGCAAGCCGGGGTCGGACCGATGAGTGCCAACGGCACCTCCGCTATGTTGGATTTGCAATTGCTCTGGGCCTACCAATTAGCCGCCGACCTGGAAACAAAATTAGGAATGCCGGCCCTGGCGGCGGCGTACGAAAAATCAATCGCGCAATTAAAAAAGACCATCGTGGCAAAGTACCTGGACCAAGAGAAAAAGTTGTTTGCCGACCGGGAAGAAAAAGATGTTTTCTCGCAACACACTAATTCTTTGGCGCTACTGACCGGTTTAGTTACCCCGGCCGACCTGCCCACTTTGGCGGGGCAATTACTCACCAACGCCAACCTGGCCCCGGCTTCTATTTATTTTAAATATTATTTACACCAGGCCTTGATAAAAGCCGGCTTAGGCAACGATTACTTAAAATGGCTGGATAAATGGCGGGAAAACATGCAAATGGGCCTGACCACCTGGGCCGAAACTTCCGATTTGGCTAAAACCCGCTCGGATTGCCACGCCTGGGGGGCCAGCCCGAACATTGAGTTTTACCGGACCATTCTGGGCATAGACAGCGATGGACCTGCCTTTTCAAGAGTAAAAATCGAACCTCATTTAGGTACAATCACCCATATCGGGGGCGAAATTCCGCATCCCCTGGGTAAAATAGCGGTTCAATATAAATCAGAAAATAATAAGTGGCAAGTTGCCATAGAATTGCCTAAAACCGTGACTGGCACTTTCGTCTGGAAAGGAAAAAGTATGGCCTTAAAGCCGGGAGTTAACCAACTGACGCTATGATGGCTAGTGCCCGGAAACGCCTAAAGCTTTTAGCATAATGATTCATTAAAACGTAAAAAATGCATACACGCAGAAGATGGCAATTGCTGTCTTCATTATCCCGGGCTGCGGTAAGCAAGGCATTGCTTACGCCGGAAAAACTGCCGGCAAAAGACGGTTCCGGCGTCCGGCAAAGCGCGAACCGTGGCCGGGTGTAGGAGAGGCAATTACCTTTTTTAGGTAGGCAAGCCATGAGCCGGATTATTCTTGGGGGAGTTCAAGTTAAAATTTGTGCCTTTATTTTCCTGGCTCTCGAACCAGATTTTGCCCTTATGTTATTCTACAATGGTTTTAATAAGCGACATGCCTAAACCTACCCCGATCCAAACTTGAGTTAGTTTACTAATTCTACCAAATCAGGATCAGCAAGCCACTCTTACAAGTGGCTTGCTGATCCTGATTTATTTTAGGATATATCAATGGTCCGCTTGTTATTGGCTGGTTTTTGCGGTTGCTTCGGTACATTAATCGTCAAAATCCCATCCTGGTAGTTAGCCGATATTTGTTCCGCTTCTACGGTCTCCGGCAGCGTAAAAGAGCGCTGGAAAGAAGTATAGCTAAACTCCCGCCGGGTGTACCGCTGCGGCTTATTCTGGGAGCCTCCTGGCATGGCAGGAGATTGTTCTCCGGAAGACGGGGTTCCCCCGGCATTTTGATGCGCGTCCTGGTTATTTGTATTGGTCTGTTCACCCGTTTGCCCTTCGGTAACAGCGGTGGCACCCTGTTCATTGGTTTGACTTTCCGACTGGGGCTGCTCATAACCGCTACGGGTTTCCCGCTGCGCCGATATCGTCAGAATGTTATGATCCAGGTTAAGCTTAAAGTCCTCTTTTCGCAAGCCCGGCGCGGCCACTTCAATTTGAAAAGCATCCGGCGTTTCTTTAATATTTACGGCCGGCATAACCAGACTTTGGTTCCGGTTAAAGAATTCCGACATATCCCGGCCGAAGAAACTAGTTAAGTCGTTGTTGAAAAAATCATCGAACATGCTGGACAAAGCCGGAAAACCCGTATTATCTCTCCATTTGATTAACATATTACCTCCTTTTTTAATGATTAAAAATGATTGATTACTTTTTACTACTAAGAACAAGATAACTGCTTATCCCTGCTGCTTTTATCCCGGGGATAAGTGAGTCATGTTGGTTGGGGAAAACCTCTTTTCTGCCTTTCGTAAGCGAAAAGCCAGCAGAAGCAGTAAAATGCCCGAAGCTAATTTAAACCCGCCGATCAGGTAAAGCAAAGCAATGGCGGTTGCCAACGGGGCTATAAAAGCTACTACCCCCGCCCCCAGGCTAATAATTCCTTGAATAATTAAGAGCCACCAACGCTTTTGTTCCCGGCGGGAGCGAATGCCCGATAGAATAAGAAATGCTCCTTCCAAAAGAGCAAAAACACCAAACAAGGCAATAACAACGGCTAAAGTGATCCCGGGAAAAATGAAAGCCAGTAGCCCCACGATGATAGCCAGCACTCCTCGCAGGGCTACCGTCCACCAATTATAAGTCAACTGATTCATAGCACTTACATCTAATTTTTCAATGGTTATTTTTTAACGGCTCTCTTTTTAGCTGGTTTAAGAAACAGCAGGTTAATAGTTATAAATCCGTATAAACCGAGGTAAAATAAGTAGTAATCAAGATTGAAGCTGTTAAAAGAAAGCTGCTAACCAAGTAGCAGATGAAATAAGCAGAGCTTGTAACCCGCTATTGTTCGTTGGCAAAGCTTAGGGCCAGCAGCGTTACTGTCTTGAATCCGTCATAGAAAACCAGATTTGGCGCAGGTTACTAGATTGGCGATAGATAAAGGTCTGGATAATACTAATCCATAAAGAGGTAAACAACATGGTTACCGATACCACGGCCAGGGTTAGCTGGTACCAGTAAGCATCCATCAGGTTCAGGTATTTCGCTACCAGACACAGCACCAGGCTGAATTCGCCTATCTGCGACAGCATGGCCCCGGCATAAACGCTGTTGCGCCAGGTCTCTTTTAATAATCGGAATACCAAGGTAATAATAAGTTCCATTTCGCCGATAACCGCAATGGTATGCGGGTCATTAAAAACTTTCATTCCCCATGGCCCCACCAAAATACCAGCAATGATATAAGCGACAAAATAAGGTTGATTAAATTTTTTGAGTAAAACGCTGATGAGTAAGATAGCCAAAAGCATGGTTACAATGCTTTTTAGCAGTACATCGGGTCCAATTTCCGCAAGCAGCAGCACTGGTCTTATGGTTTACTTAGTTAGTGAACTACTATTTCTGATTTTCAAATGAGGTAATACCTGTTGAGTATTATTCAAAACAGAAAATTTTACCTTATAGACGAATAATACTCTTGTGTGTTACCTTTTATTATCATTCCTTTTTATTCCTGGCGTATGCCCGGCAGATTGTCACC
>Ga0115848_100057_pt1 | contig 26933 bp, 21 predicted proteins | sample InSIn3gowninarea_FD_83862 | JGI IMG/M metagenome (GOLD analysis project Ga0115848, IMG submission 83862) | reverse complement strand
ATGGTTGGTAAAGGTTAATAGACATCAATTTATGATAGATACCAAAACACACACTTTCTAATACATTTTACTTTGCCAAGATTTTATATATATATATATATATATATATATATATATATATATATCTATATCTATATATCTATTTATAATCTTGACAAAATAAGATGTATTATAAAGTATGCATTTTGGTATCTATCATAAATTGATGCCTATTAGCCTTTACTAACCATTATATATATATATATGTATATATATATATATATATAATTTATTTTAAATTATTGACTATTATTAAGAATATTTTAAAATATTATGTGGAGGTTAAATTCATACCATATACTTAATAATTATTAATAATTAAATTAAAATTTCAGAAACTCTTTTAAAAATAAATACAACTATCAATATAGTTAAAAAACTCATATATAATAACTTTATATATATATATAATTTTAAATTATTGACTACCATTAAGAATATTTTAAAATATTATGTAAAGTTAAATTGATACCATATACTTAAAAATTATTGATAATTAAATAAAAAATTCAGAAACCTTTTTAAAAATAAATACAACTATCGATATAATTAAAAAATCATAAAAAATAACTAAATTATATATATATAACAATTTTTTTAACTATAGAGATTCATCTCCACTTTATTATGGAGATTCTTAACATGTGAATAAATATTTTTACAATATCATGGTCCAATACCATAGCTTATTAATATCACATACTCAACCATTTATAACTCATGTTCATGTGACATTTTTTAATTAATTATTCAATTTAATTAAAAAAATAGAAAATACATAACTACTTTGAAGATGAATTTCAACCTTTAATCCATCCTACGACAAAGAATATTTTAAAACATGACATATGTTCATAATATGATGTTTTCATTATTTAAACAATTTAACTAAAAAGACAAAAATGGCAGAACTACTTTTGGAATAAATCCTAATGATAGTGAGGGAGAATATTCTACAATATTTTTTGGAGGTTAAATTTCTACCACAAACTTAATAATCATTGACAATTAACATAAAATTCTTTCCAAAATGGACATGCCTAGAGGCATAAAAATTACATGGATATGTGAGATTTAATAAAGAGGTATATTCATCATCTTCTTCACACACAAAGAAATCATATTAAAATCTATCCTTAATCATAGTAGTTAATCAATTATTTCTCCAAGTTTGGGTGGGCCTAATGGTTAAAAGCATGTGTTTCCTCCTCAGAGATCACAGGTTCAAAACCAAAGGGTGGTAGAGTATGCATGCCTTCTTAGACTTAGTAGTCAAATCGGTGGGTCCTTTGTCCCACAAGTAAGGGGGTCTCATACACCAATTTAGTGTCTGGTGGGTCCTTTGTCCCACAAGTAAGGGGGTCTCATACACCAATTTAGTGTCCGGCTTAGCCGTGACCTTAAAATTGGATAATAATTTTAATAATAATAAAGTACAGTGATGTGTGGTTTGACGGTAAGTCACATGGGCGATGCCCAGGCAGACCGGAGTTCAAATCTCATTGAGTACAATGACCTGCTGCTGTGGTGGCAGCGCCCTTGTAGGTGGTTGGTTATGCTCTTGGTGTTATAGTGGCAGCATTGAGGTTTGATCTTGGGTCTCCCCTAGATTAGGCCAGGCAGTTACCGATTCACCATGTGGTTAAAAAAAAAAAATAATAATAATAATATGCATGTCCATGTCGAAATAGGAATTTCAATTTTTTTGTTTTCTTGAATAATAAAAATTATGTGGACTACTTAATTTTAATAAAAAAGATATATTCTTCATCATCTTCATACATAAAGAGATCAAATTAAATCCTAACTCTAATCTTGATAGTTAATCAATTTTTTAATTTATTTTATTTTAATTATTTCGTATTTCTTTTATTATTTTTCTTCAATTATTCAAAAAAATAGAATTAAAAAAAGTCCGAAAATTCAAAAAAGAAAGAGTAAGACTTAAAAAAAATATTAAAGTGAAAATTAACCATTATTATAAAATAGAGTAAGATTAAAAAATATTAATGATTTGCAGATTTCTGTGATATGGTTTTTGAGAAAATTCACTTATAGGAAAATAATATTTAGATTGATTAACTACTTAATTAATATAAACATATTATTATTGTTTTTAAATGTAATAACAATTGAGGATTTTAAGATGATATTCATTCTCTATGCTAGCATTGGGCTAATCTGATTGTCTCTATAGAAGCTATTCGGATATATATGAGCATCACAATCGTAACTGGAAAATCTGTAGAATGAGAATTGAGATGGCGTTTTCAAAATCACGCTTTCAGGCGAAGGTGAGCATAGCTTCGACCCTCCCTTCATCGACTCGATTCTCTTGGCTTTGGCCTATGTCAACCAAAATGCTTATCTCTCTTTGTTCTGGCTTATCTAGCTTTGTTCTTGATGCAGGAGCATTTATCTTAGGGTTGAATGTTTACTAAAGGAGTTAGTTTCTTAAATTAAGATTTAATTATTTAATGTATTTTCCTATTGTTTTATGAGAGAAAGAGCATTATGGTAAATAGGAAAAGGTTCAAGAATATTTTGGAAGAATTGAGAGATTGGTGGATTAGTTAGATATTCTCTAGAAATAAGAGATTAGGTGAGATATTTTATGGATCATGAGAAATTATGTGGGAGTTAGTTTAGGGATCTAAAACCTAATTTGGTTTCAGAACCACTTGTATAAATCTAAGAGAGCCATAAGACATGTAGGTGTAAAAGAGTTCTCTTGTAAATATTTTATTTTGTTAATGAATTATTTTTTAATATTATGTACATTCTTATTGGGTGGATTTTAGTTTTATGTTGTGTTTCAACTATTAATTTGCAATCCCTATAGCCCGTGGCGTCATTTTGGTATTAGAGCAGGAAAAGTCCTGTATATAGCGTGAACAACAAAAGTAGATTTCGTTGTTTCAGTAGTTGCCGATTTTCGCAGGGTTCGACGCTCTTTGTGGCAGGTCTCATACATCAACCATTGAATACAGGCCGCAGCATTGGCGTTGCTTTTCATTGGCGCATTTTGATAATATATATATATATATATATATAATCACATTTGGTGAAGACAAACTCTGCCAATTTGAGTCCTTGCAAGCAGATTTCCAATTATTCTCTTCCCTCTGTTGTGGTGACCTCGTTAAGTCACGCTTATTCCCAACCTCCCAACCCTCATTTTTTTTTCTTATCCATTTATCAATTATTATATTATTCTTCTATGCCTTTCCTTCATTTCTAAAACCCTAATGCTTGTAGGCTTCATCTGAACATCTCTAAAACCCCAACGCTTGTAGGATTCATCTGAACCCTTATTGTTTCTTTCCTTCACATTATTCCACCTGGTTGGCTTTTGAGAAGCTCCATCGAAACCCAATTTAGCTTTCGCATAATTTTGGAAGCCAGTTGCTAACAAACCACTCTTATCCTAGCTGTCAATTGGAAGTAAATTTGAACGACTCGTTTGGTGATGCTTAGATGTGACTGAAGAGGAATCAGTCCACGCCTTTTGTTCTTGTGATCCACGAAATATTGAGAAGATGAGCCTTCTTTCGAGGCCCATATTTAACTGTTACGGTTAATGGTATTATCATAATCCAATTGACCAAAAAACGAATAGGGACAATTGTAAGAGAGGCAATGCTACTCTTGATCCCTTTCAAGATGCTGCATAGAGTAAATATGTTTCCAGCTTTTCTAGAGTAAATATGTTTCCACAATAAATATGCTTCTGCAAGTGTGAGAGTCATCGTCGAGCCACTTTCCTTTGCTCCCAATCATTATGTGTAGATGTTGAATGCCAGAAACCAAATTTTATGGAGAGTATCCTGAATGTTGGAGTTGTCAACGCACCAAAGGAAGGGAATCACAGAAGGCTTTGAAGTATTATTTGTAGATATGTGAAGTTCCAGGCACATGGAAGGTGTTTTTGGTGTTAGATTATTTCACATATCCACGTCTTATAATTTATGTTTTACAGTCACACCTTATACTTTATTTTTATTGATTAGGCAAGTAGCACGAGTTTGAGAAAGTATGTGTTTCTTTCATTTTCTTCCACACATGGAAAGTCACAAATATTAAATATTATATGGAAACGTGAAACAATAAAAGGTATGAACTGTGGGTGACATTATGTTTTATGATCAAACATTCAAGTTAATGACATATGGTTATAAATAATTTTCAAGTAAAAATGATTGTGAACTTTCAAATTTGATTAAATGGTAAAGGAGAATCATATAAGCTTATGAAAGTTTGATTGGTTTGTAAAGGTGAAATTTTGATTGGTTTGTAAAGGTGAATGCGAGTACTCACGTTCCATCAAATTTATATTCTTAAAAAGAAACTCATGGTTACAGGTGCTAAAAGAGTGATACAAGAAGTTACAGGTGCTACTACAGGAAGTTATAGGCTCCTACAGGAAGTTATGGGATTTGTTACAGGAAGATATAATTCACAAAATGACCTAAAAAATCAAATTCAAATTGGATGGGAATCTTTTTTTTATTGAATAGGCTGTCTTAGGTCTCCATTCCAAGTGGAACCACTCAAAAATACCGCCATTAACACATGTTAAAAAATAACAAAAAATGACTAGTCTAAAATCTAGAAATTCAAGAACTAGTAAGCTAGTTAATCTATCAAATGCTTAATCAAGTGAAGATGAAATGGGGTAAATTTTGTTATTAAATTGAATTTTTTTATGATATAATTCAAGTGGAATAAAATCCACTGAAGCTCATTAGAATGTTCTAAAAAATAGCAGAAAGTTACTACTATTTTCCACAAGAGACTTAAAGAATTTTAGATTTGGGAATAACCAAAATAATCCAAGTAGCTCAATGATAATTGTGACCTTCCAAAGTTGTTTGAAGGATGAAATCATGCCTTTTATCCTAAAAGAACTTAACTCAACCATTTAATCCAATCTTATAACAAGAAATCATCAATATTAAATGCAGAAATAGAAAAAAAAAAAAAGGAACAATATATGCATGTGAATAAGCAGTGAAAAGAAGAGAAGTAAATTATACAAAAGGGCTCTAAGGATCCTGGAATGGCCAGGCCCAAGGAAAGTCCGAGTCATATAAATGATACCAAGATTGAGAATGTGAAAATAGTACCAAGCTTCATTATTTCCATCAATGCAATTACATCCTTGCAAGAAATGAATGTGAAACTGCAAAAATACAAGTGTTCTCCACAAGAAGACTAAGAAAAACCAACCCATAGATGAAAATTTGAATTGGTACTTATACAAGATGATTAGGAAGAAAAAATTCTCCTTGAAAAGAGGAGGATTTACCCTCCAAAATCCCTCAAATAGTGGATCTCGTTCCCAACACTAGGAATATGATTTAAATGATAGGGAACACGTTCCTAGATTTTCTCAATAATTGGAGCTCCAGAATTTGTGCAATAATTTTAGAATATTTTGTTGATTTATTATCCAATATTGATTCTTTTGTAGTAGGGAGAAAATCCCTAAATTATCTCCTCCAATATTCCCTCAATATTCTACAAAAGTAAATAATACTAGGCACAAATATGAAATCATCTCTAAACCTTCCTACTGAACATATTAAATCTAAAAAACATCATTAAGTGTAGAAGGAGAGATTTAATATAGCCTTTATGTGCCTAAGAAAGGTTAAATGGGCCTTAATTTGTGTCTAATTTGGAGGCCCATCATACCCCCTACTGAAATTATTGCTCATCATCTAACCAACCTATCCATCTTCCTTGCCTTGTTGTTATTCATGTATGCTCACATGTTTCATGCTTTGTTTGCTAGCTTATTTGGTGCTCTTTTTGCTACTCTTCTCACTACTACATTTTTTCCCTATATTAGTTAAGGAATCCCTAATGTAGGTTGAGGCAACTTCTTTATCTCAAGTGATTCTTCAACTGTAATGAGTTTTGAGCGAAACACCTTGCTTTTGGTTCATCTTCTTGGCCACTTGGATCATGTAAATTGACTGCAAACTCAAGTGCAATCCCGTCATCATAGCCCCTTACCATTTGTTTTCACCCTTGTTATTTACGTTGAATATTTCCTTGATTTCGAAGGCTCTAGTGGTTGTTCTAGGTGAAATTTTCCTTCCTGTAGTGCTACAGGATCTTCCTGCAATTACAGTCTTCTTGTAGCAATCTAGAGAGGGGCTGAAATTTGATTTAGGAGATAATAGGATGATGGAGAGTGGTTAGTACATGAGCTGCACACAACCTGAATCCTGTAGAAACTAAATTTTGCATGTCAAGAAGTGGTGGGTCCACCTTCTATTTCTTTTATTTATTTATTTATTTCTTTTTCCCCCCCTTTTTTTTTTTGGTTGATTTTTCCATTATTTTTTCTTTTTTCGACTTTTCTTTATTTCTTTATTGCATGGAAAATAAACTCAAAGTGCTTTGAGTTAACTGAGTTGGCACACACCCACCCCTTCGCACTCCTTGTCTTCCATCATGACTAAATGATTACATCCCACTTTCTCAAGTCCTCTTCATTTTTGTCTTGTCCTCTCCCCCATATGCAGGTGTCTTGGTGGAAAAGTGAAGCTAATTGCGAGACAAGGCCAATGCTTCTCTACTACTAAGTTTGGCTGTAAAAAAGACTTTTTCCTTCATACAATTGCAACTTTTTTTTAGCTAAAATAAGTATGTAGGAGAGGTTTTGAGGATTACATACCTGGGCCTTACCCTTTATGTATTTTTGCGGATGATATTGAGGTTGCTAATATGATTGTTGAAGCTGCCTTTGGTGGTTCTAAAGCTTCTAGTGACGATCCTTTGGTGGTTTCATGATACTTCTGAACAAAGGTAACGGCCAATATATTGGATTCTGGAGGTGTCATCTTCTTATGCCTTTTTCTCCATGCATTGCCTTTGCTCTGAAATTTTTCTCTTGAAATGTGTTTGGCTGATCGAGGTTGTCACTGTGGGTCTTCTTGATGGTGGATCAAGATATTGTTGTTTAAGATGATCAGTGACCCTATAGTAGCCCTACATAATTTTGTTGGCTTCCAAAGATCGAGGAGATGATCCCTCAATGCTTCATGTTGGTCAATTCTTCATTCTGGTGCTTCCAAGTGGTTTTGATTGTGGTTCTAGAGGGCTTGTGCTCACTGCTACAAGGCTGTGTGTCTTCCTATAGCAGTCAAATAAACCCTCCCATGATCACTATTTCCTTCAAGTGATACCTTTAAAAATAATAATAATTCATGAGTAATCGTTTGACAGGGATCAAAGGCCTTTTTTGTGGTGGAAGGGATGGAAGAATGGGTGAAATTGAAGATTTTTCATGGATAGGGATGAAAAGTGGAGAAGAGGTCAAGTGGTGTGGAAAATGAATGATGAGGCTATGGTGGCCATATATCAACCTTCTCTAAAGAAAACATGACATTTTTATCCATATCTCCAATCAGATTTCCTCTTGTAGCTTCTTCTTGACCATCCTATAGCAATTCAAAACTTCCTGTAGCATTTTAAGACAACCTCCTGTAAAGAAATTTTTTTATGCATATCTCTCAAATGGTAGATAGGATTGACCTTAAACTTGGTGAGCATGTTTCCATCATCCCTATGCACCTTCCCATTAAAAATCTTGGCCAATGGGTGCATGAATATCAAGAAAAATTAAAAATGGATATAGGTGATGGAGGCCCATTTCTCGAAAAGTGTGCACAAGAATTTGTTGAAATTTCTTGAGAATGTTACCATCATCCATATGCATATCCCCATGAAAAAACTCGAGAAATAGGTGCATGGATATCGAGAATGATTAAAAATGGTTGTAGGTGATGGAAGTCGATTTGTTAAAAAGTGAGCATCAAAATTTTCCGAAATCGCTTGGGCACGTTACCATTATCCATATACATCCCCCCCCCTGAAACAACTTGAAAAATGGATGCATGATTTTCAATATATGAAAAAACTGATATTCTGCTCTGTTTATTTTGGCTTCCCTTAGGAAAACATACCTTTCCTGTAGCATTTTAGGACAAGAAGGAAAATGAATGTGAAAATATTGGGAATGGTGAGTGGATGGTGGAAATAGATGAGGATGATGGATTGGCATGGTCTTAGACCTGTTGTCACATCTGAGAAAAGGAGGAGAAAGTCCAATTTTGACTTTCTTTGACTAGGCTTTTGATCAACTTTTCTTTTGGTAGCTAACTTGTTTTTGTTGCTTCCATAGTTTGGAGATCACATGCAATCATCAGAGAAATACATGGACCAATGGATTTTTTATTTTATTTTTTTCATTTTTTCTTCTAGGCCTACTAGCCGCCTCAATGAGGTTTTCAACTAGTAGGTCTGCCTAAGTGCCTCAAAGGAGGTTTTCACCTAGGATTTTTTTCTTTTTTATTTTTCCCAACCCATTGACTACCTAATGGAGGTTTTCAATCAATGAGCTAATCTCAGGAGCCTCAAAGGAGGTTTTCACCTGAGATTTTATTTTTTCTCTTATTTTTCATCTTTATTATTTTATTCTATCCTACTCTACTTGAAAAACAAAATCTCTTTCAATTACAGGGATACTTCCAATGGAGCCATGTGCATAACTAGATGACAGATAAAATCATGTGTAGGCTCGAAACATATTCTTTGACATGTACCTAAATGTAACAGACCAAATTCTTTGACTGAGATGAGATTAGGAATTGTTGAAGAAGAGTTTGTTGTTGCAACTTAATGATTGTCTGGAACCATATTTCAATATAATTGTGATGCCCATGGTCCACTTGATAATTTGGATCATCTTGGATGTCTTCTTCTTCAATGAAATTCAAATCTCTTGCTTTTTTTTATTATTCTCTTGAACACATAGAGGATCTAATGGTGAACATGATGTAACTTCCTCAATCTTTGATTTTGATGTCTTCTCTCCATCAAGTACAACCCATGATCTTTTGGTATTGTCTTTCAAATCTTCTTCATCTGGATGTTGTCCTTCAATGAAATCAATAGAATCTCTTTTTTGCAATTCCTTTCTTGATCTAAGGGGAATACCATTGAGATTAACAGGGGATATTAGGAAGTGTTGTAGCTTAGCATTGTAAGTGGGTTGAGCTACTTCCTTGTGTGGGTTTTGAAATGGTGGTATAGGTAGTTGAGTGGGAGTGGATCTTTGAGATGGATGTGGTTGAGGTTGGGGTTATGGTGGAGGTGGATGGTAGGGATAGCATGGATTTGGGTATGGAGGATATTAGGAAAGTATTGAGGATATTGTGGACTTCTCCCACAAGGTCCCTTCCAATCTTGTTGCCAAGATTGGTTTTGGGGTTGAGATGGTCAAGGTTGCTAAGGAAAGGGTGTGTTCCAATTACTTTGAGATGGATGTTCATAACCTTGAAATTGTGAATTAGATTATTGCATCATACTAGGTTGACTAGGTTTCCATGGACCTCTTGGAGCTACATAACATAGTTGCTTCGGCAATTGACTTGCTCCATTGTCCTCTTGTTAAAATTCCTTCAACTTTGGTAATGAAGGAAAATATTTAACATCATCTGATTTTGCATGGACAACACAAATATAAGCATGTGCTTTTTCCTCATCTTGCATTCTTAACATTTCTACTTGTTTTCTTAGATTACTAAGAATTTTTGTTTTAAAATCATCAAGCAAATTTCCAATTTTAGCTTGACTTACAGATCTTGATGTTGATTTACTTACTCTTTCCCTTCCTCTTGATATGTGTTTGCATGTTTCACAAATTTCTTCAAATGATAACTGCTATACATCACCTCTACTCATGAGGTCAACAATATCAATCCACTCATCCCTAATCCTTCTAAGTAAGAGGGTTTTTAGTGTGTCATATCCCGCATGATGTAATTTTTCCCTCTTAACATTATATATGAACCTCTCTATTATATCCTAAAGGCTCTAATATTATTTTTGATTCATTCCAAATATTTATTCTTTAAGATCAAGATCTTTATATTTTTCTAGAAATATATTTTTCATGTCATTCCATGATCTTATTGAATTAATCCCTAAACTCATGAACCATTTAAGAGCTCTATCCTTCAATGTTGCTGGAAACAATCTCAAATTTTGAGTGTTTAATAGTAACCATAAGATCTAAAAATAATTTCAAATTCAAAGAGAAACATTTCCGGATCCTCTAACCTCATACCATAGAAGTTGGAAGGGAAAGATGGATGGGTCTTCTTCATATGAACATTGATATCAGTATCTTGAATGGTAAATCCAAGAGGATCTTCCTCATTGTCATCATCTCCCTCCATTTCTCCTACCTTCTCTATCACATTTTCTTCATCTACCTGCAAAAATGAATGGTGATGTGGCTCTTATTGCACCACGTGATCAAGTGGGGGGTTGGTGTTGGAGATGTATATTTTTGTTTCTATGAAAAATTAGAATGAGAATGCTAATGCAGTGCAATTTTCTATGCTTGAAATGAAATATGCCTAATGCAATTTTCTTGTTTTTGTAGAAAGTAAAAGAAATGAATCAACTAGGGAAGAAAATAATGCATACTTTGAAACCTCCCCAAAAACAACACCAAAAAGTGATGAGCCTCAGTATTGCAGCAAGAATGTTGCAACTCCCAAGGCTACCAACCTTAATTATCAACCCCAGGTTCATACAAACTTAAGAGATATCAACACTATATGTGTAGCATAGAATGTGTCATTGTTTCGCTGTCATTATGTAATGGAGTGAATGTAGTAAAATAAAATCCTAAACTAATTTCATAAATGGAAATGTTACTTTGAAAATAAATTAATCCTAGGCAATAACAATGATTTGTAATTGAAATCCTAAGAGTATGAATTCAAATAAATAGGCCTAATTAATTTTTTTAAAAGACATGTCCTAATTCATGTTTATTCTTCATCAATCATGGATTTAGAGCCTAAGGGTCATTATTCAAACCTATGGGACAAAAAACAAGTTTTTTGAGAAAATATGGGCACTTATATACATGTTAGAAGAGTGTTACAAGAAGTTACAGGTGCTGCTACGAGAAGTTATAGGCTACTATGGAAAGTTACGAGATTTTCTACAGGAAGATATAATTCATTGAAAGACCAAGAAAATAAAATCCAAATTGAATGGGACAAATTTTGTTATTTAATAGGATTTATTAGGTCTCCATTCCAAGTGTAATCACTCAAAAATACCATTGTTAACACATGCTAAAAAATAGCATAAAATTGCTAGTCTAAAATCTACAAATTCGAGAACTAGTCAGTTAGTTAATTTATCAAATACCTAACCTAATAAAGTGAAACTTCAATGGAGTAAATTTTGTTATTAACTTGAATTTTTTTATGATCCAATTCAAGTGGAATAAACTCCATTAAATCTCATTAGCATGTTCTAAAAAATAGCATAAAATTACTACTATTTGCCACAAGGGACTTCCACAAATTTAGATTTGGGAATAAGAAAACTAATCCAAGTAGCTCAATAATTATTGTGACCTTTCAAGGTTGTTCCAAGGATGAAATAATATTTTTTATCTTGCAAAATAACTTACTTCAACCATTTAACCCAATCCTACAACAAGAAATCATCAATAGTAAATGTAGAAATACAAAAAAACAAGAACAAGAGATGCATGTGAATAAGAAGTGGAAAGAAGAAAAGTAAATTATACAAAAGTGATCTGAGGCTCTGGGGATGGCCAAGAACATGGAAACTCACATTACTATGAATGATACCAATATTTATAAGGTGAAAATGATACCAATATTCATCATTTCCATCAATGCAATTACATCCCTGTAAGAAATGAAAGTGGAGCTACAAAAATACAAGTGTTCTCCATAGGAAGACTAAGAAAAACCAACCCCTAGAGGAAAATTAGAATTGGTACTTATAAATAGTGGATATGGATGAGGAAGAGTTTTCCTTGAAAGGAGGAAGCTTTCCCCTCCAAAATCCCTCAAATAGTGGACCTTGTTCCCAACACTAGGAATCTTAATTAAATGACAGGGAACACATTCCTAGATTTTCTCAATCATTGGAGCTCCAAAATTTGTGCAATAATTTCATAATATATTATTGATTTATTATCCAATATTGATCCTCCTGTAATATGGAGCAAGTCCCTTGATTATATCCTCCTCCAAATCTTCATAATCTACCCAATATTCTCATAATATTCTACAAAAGTAAATAATATTAGGCACAAATATGAAATCATCTCTAAACCTTCCTAATGAACATATTAAAGCTAAAAAGCATTATTAAGTGTAGAAGGAGAGGTTTATTATAATTTGCATGTCCTAAGAAAGGTTAGATGTGCCTTAATTTGTGTCTAATTTGGATGTCCATCAATTATATTATATTTGAGTTTCTTTTATTGGTATTGAAGTGGATTTTATGGTTTAAGAAATATGCCCATAACCACAAGTTCCAAGATCATGTTTATTAAAAAAAATTGAAACGACAGAGATTGGTTTTGTAATAATAAGTTAAATTGATTTTAATTGGGTACATGATCTGTAGAGACTGACACTTAGAGTCTCGTCAATTTATGGATAGTCTCAGCGATGCCATAGGAGTTGGCATAAATGACGAAGAATTTGAGAAAGAAATTGTTTAGTTGAAGGCACAACTTGATTTTTTGATGGAGCTACTACAGAATCATAAACATGGATGGATGAAGACAGCTTGATGGTCAATCAAATAGTTGATTGCAAGAAGATAGAAACACAAGTTTAAGGTTTTGTTAAGGGAAGTGGAAAAAATCCAAATAAATGAGATGAATGTATGAATTTATGAACCAAAACAAGGACCGATTCTTGGTGAGGACAATGATGATGCTAAAATGAAGTCTATTGAGGTGAACATGGGTTCAATTCCCATATATGGCACCACAAACTATTTAGAATATCAACATAAAAATTTGAGGATAAATATTGTCAAGACTATAAATCCTTATGTATTTAAATTTGACAATTGGAGTGTGGATGCAGGTTATGTTGCAGATGATGGAAAGGACATTGAATATGTTTCATGCAAGGATGAATACCAACCTGTTGAAATGATTTATGAAAGAGATCATAAAGTGCTTATGAAATGTGAAGAATAACTACAATTTCTAGAAAAGATGATGATGGAACCTGAATCCAATCAAGTTGCATATAAGAAAGAGAAATGTTCAATCACTGAAAATGTGGAACCTAAATGTAATTTTAAATTTAATGATGATGAATTGATATTCCAAGCTAGTAACAATAAATTTTAGCTGGAAACTAGATTGGATATTGAAATTGAAGAATTAAGGAAGATAATGGAAAAAGTAGACCAACCAAGATATTGTAAGTTGAAACAGAAAAACAACAACATGATACATTTGACTCCTCGCGTATACCACAACAAAGAAGGAGGAGAACTACAACATAAAGCTTGGAAGTTTGGAAGACAAGAGGAGACAACCATAAAACAACATCAACATGACAAAGCAACTGATTTACAACAAGTGAAAGTTTAGGATCCAAGAGGAATTTAATCAGTTTATGAAGACATATGGTCAGGAGACCATGATTTTCTTTTACCTTGGAAATATAATGCAGGAACATCTAACCTAAGGTTGAATGTTTACTAAAGGATTTAGTTTCCTAAATTAATATTTAATTATTTAATGTATTTTCCTATAGTTTTATGAGAGAATGAGAATTATTGTAAATAAGAGAAGGTTTGAGAGTATTTTGGAATAATTGAGAGTTTTATGGAGTAGTTAGATCTTATATAGAGATAAGAGATTAGATGAGAGATTTTATGGATCATGAGAGATATTGTAGGAGTTAGTTTAGGGATCTAGAACCTACTTTGGGCTCAGAACCACTTGTATAAATCTAGGAGAGCCATGAGGCATGTAAGTGTAGAAGAGAGTTCTCTTATAAATATTTTATTTTATTAATGAATTATTTGTTAATATTATGTACATTCTTATAGTGTGGATTTTCAGTTTTATGTTGTGTTTCAATTATTAAGTTGCAGGCCCAATGGCTTGTGCCATCAACTCTTATCAGCACAAACGACGAGAAATTATTCTCCAGTGGATTAGATCTCCAATGGGTTTCTCAATTTTGTAGCAGCAGAGAGGATCAATATCAGATCTTCAGCCTCCAATTTTGAGGATCTGGCAGTTCCAAGAGTGACTTTCTTATTCAGCTCTCTTTTGGTTCTCAAAAGCTTTATTCTTGGAAAAATCCCCTCTTTTAGTTCTGAAAGGCCATATTCTTGGAAAACTCTCTTTTATAATTGGTATATAAGAAAAAAACTATTTCTTTATTGGTAATCTTGGGAAAAGGTGGGAAAAGTGGCTATCATTGTTATTGTATATTTTTAGTGGTAATTTTGGGCAAATTGGCTACCATTGTTACCATAGATTTGGGGTATGCGAAATATAGGCTCTTTGAATTTTTATATATTAATTTAAATTCTCTTTGAATTTGTATATATTCATTTAAATTTTTCCCACTTAATGTGTATACCAATCAAATATTGGTTCTTAATGTGCATATAAATCGAGTATTAGCTAACACTCTTTGAAATTTAATTTATATCATTTTAGTTGAAAAAATGGATCTTGGCAATGGAAGGCTTGGGTTGGGGTTTGTTCAAAGTATTGGATCTAAAGAATTAAAGCAAGTCAAATTTGGCTAATGGAGCATTTTGTGAGTTGGCATAAGGTAGTACATGAGTTTATTTTTGGCTTAATAAGAGTTAAATTTTTTATTCCTTGAAAATCTTGTTTAAATATACACATTTTTTATATGTCTCAATAGGAGGGGAAGAATGTTGTAATAGTATTTATGCTATGCATATTTAATATTTACAAAGTAAATTATTATATGGGCATGCATGCTATGAATTAGAGGTTATTCTCTTGCAAGTGGATATTATATACATAAATGTGGTTTTTCCTTGGTAAATATGTTTAACTTATGCTAATTTTTTATTTTTTTATTTTTTTATGGAAATCATATTGTTGGCAAAGTGCAGGGCTCAAATTTGACTAGATACCTTTTGGTTACCAACATTCTCATTATGCAACTTGGGAGGTCTTTACTACCCCATTGACAAATTTTAGTATGATATTTTTTTATATCCATTTCTTATTTCACTCATAGTAATTTTTTTATTTTTTTGGTTGCGGGGGGGGAAGGTTATTGGAGAAGTTAAGGAATCAAGCTTGAATGGATCCTTTCTAGAAACCAATTTTCATGGCTTTGGGTGGTCTCTACTGGAGATTAACAAGTTGTAATACCATTATGGTTTATCCACTTGTGATTTCACTCTTCCTAATCAGTCAGGGCACCATCCATATCTCCCTCCCTGGAATGATTGTGGAAATTTCCTTGAAAGAGGGAATGATGTGGTTTAAAGGTAAAATTGTGTTACTCCTTTCCATTATTTGAAGATTTCTCAGGACCTACCCATATATGCATCAACTCAGTATTGCCATTATGACAGGGGAATGCTCTTGCTAGCATGTTCAACCTTGTTATTCTCTTTCAAGTTCAATAGATCTTTTGTGTGTGAAATATGACAAATCCATGGAATTTACAATGCCCAAATAATTCCAATAATTAGAGCATTGTAAAACCGAGCTCACTAGTTTCCTCATTTTTTAGAACTTCCATATTTGAGGTCCCTATCAACTGTTGTTAAAAAATGTTATATGAACTAAAAACAATATAGAGATTACTTGAAAAAGAAATAGTTTTTTGATATAGGATTTCATAAAATAACTTCTTGAGTTTATAGGAAGATGATATTTAATCTAATGTTTATTCCTATTTATTGTAAATTGAAGCATATTTGAAGTAATTTAAGTTCCTTTTAAACAAAATAAATGAAAATCTAGCCCTAAGGGTTAGCTCAACTGGTCAAATAAGTGCCTCGCCATTTGGGAGGTCACAGGGTCAATTCTCCCTGAAGCCCTTGGGGTTAGGCCTAGCTATTGGCTGTAGGGTTTGATACCCTTGATCAAGCTCAGATATTTTCATGGACGTAGCAGCCACTTAGTCACCGTGGCTGTCCATGAACCACCAAAAAAAATAAAAAATGAAAATGAAAATCTTAAAGTTGAGAGAAACATTAAAAAAATTACTCGTAGTTTCCCATATGCAATATCTAAAGGTGAAGGTGGAAAATATCCATAACAAGTTTCAAATTGGGGACTTATTAGTAGAAGTGTGGACTTATTTTTTATAAGAGTGTTGTATATATATATCATATTTTCATCCTAGTTATTTGGTTGCTTATGATTATAACCCCTTAAAAGTTGCACCAAATACTTGTTGACTACTTCTATTTTCCAATATGTATGAGGATGGAATGTTGTAGATCTATTCAAATTCGTATCTAGCCAAAGAGGTGGTGTTTCCACCTAAAATAATGCCAAAGTAGAAAGGCAAAGATGAGTTTCTACCACCCAACACAAAACCAACACTTGGGGGATCAAGAAAACAAATTGAGAAGCACATACATAGGTAACAACAAATTACGAAGAAAATGCTATAACAACAGATGTTGTAACAACAAGTCATTTCATCTTGCATCTGAAAGCTTGAAAGTGGGTAGCCAAAGAGGTGTTTCTACCACTAAACACTACACTAGCACTTGGTGGATCAAGAAAACAAATTGAGAAACACAAACGTAGGTAACAACAGATTGAGAAGAAGATGTTTTAACAATAGATGTTGTAATAGTAGATGTTGTAACAACATATGCCATAACATATCAATGTTAAATATGCTAAAAATGTTGTAGCAGATGATGTTGTAGCACCCATTATAGTTGAAAATGTTGAAATTGTTGTAAAAGATGAACATATAACAAATGATCCATATCACATTCACCATTTTATAATTGACATTTTGAGCCAGCACAACTATTATAACAACTGATACTATTGAAACTACTGAGATACTGACCATTACAACGGATGATGTAACAACGGATGTTGTAACAGTGGATGTTGAAACAATAGAGAGGGGTAGAAATCAATTTCATCTTGCTTTTGAAAGCTTGAAAGTGGGAAGCCAAAGAGGTGTTCATGCCAACCATCACTACAACAGCACTTGGGGGATTAATAAAAAAATTTGAGAAGCACAAACATAAGTAACAACAGATTGAGAAGCAAAAATTTTAAGAGTGGATATTATAATAGTAGATGTTGTAACAACAAATGACATAAAAAACATGTCAATGTAATATTGCAAAAAATGTTGTAGTATTAGATGTTGTAACACCCATTACTATTGAAAATGTTGAAACTACTATAAAAGTTGATGTTATAACAACTTCTACTATTGATACTTCTAAAACAATGACCATTACAGAATATGTTGTAAAAATGGATGTTGTAACAATTGAGGGGGTAGAAATCGATCTCATTTTTCTTGTCAAATCTTGAAATTGGGCAGCCAAAGAGGTGTTTTTTCCACCCAACAATACAACAACACTTGGGGGATTAAGAAAAAAAATTGATAAGGACCAACATAAGTAAAAATGGATTGAGAAGCAGATGTGTAACATCACCCAACCCCTCAAATACTATTATACGAATGGGGTAAACAAATTTATTTCTTTCTTTCCTATGAACCCTACTTGGCTTCCCAACTCGTCATAAGGGCCTCACAACTAGAGTTGTTACTCTACATGATTATATATATATATATCGGGCCCTGCTGAATGCAACAGCCTCCACTCACCGCATCAACCCATCGTCGACCTATCAAGAGGGTCCACCTTTGACCAATCGTAGGACTTTTGGGTTGACATGTTAGCCAACTCATCCCAACCGACATCATCCTAGATGATCCCATAGTTGCACACACAATCCACTAGGGTAATGTTCTGGGTTTGTACCTCTGATCGCCATCATCACTCGCTTATCCAATTGCGTTAAAGGAAAAATCGAGTCACTCCAATGAATAGTCTCCATGGCTAAGGTTTGAATCAGTGCAAGGCTAAGGTTTTTTGAATTTTCATTATAAGTTTAGGGCTTACCCTCCTGCGCTGCATCAAGCTTGCCTTTAGTCTCTGACATGGCTTGATTAAGCGATCTTGACCTTGCCTTAAGAAATGCATAAGACAAGGATCTTTACGACCATTATAAGAGAAGGACTTGACCCAAGCATAATTTATTTGAGATATTTATTTCAACCATCACTTTGTCTCAGAGGTCTTGTTGTTATCACTCAGAGAAATCATTGGATCTAGTAAAAACTCTAAGGTAAGCTCTAACTGCTTTGGGATTGAAGTTATCCCTTCAATCCAAAGGTGTATCTCTCCTCAAACTCAACTACCCTAGGTCACAATGGTAGCAGTTCTGTTAAACTATGGCCATATTAATGTAAATTTGTTGATGTTGGGTGGAATCTGGTAAAAAAGACATACCATTGGGCGATGGAGTCTAATTTGGCTTAAATTGCAAGGTAACACTAAAAGATTAAGAAAAGGCAAGTAGATAAAAAAATATGAACCATTGATTTGTTGCGATGAAGGAAGAATATAACAAAAACAATCCACTCAAAAGGAGCATCAAATGGATGAATTCCAACACCAATTTTAGAAAGGAGAGTGCAAAATTGCTTCAACACAAATCAAACCCTTCTTCATTTTAAATACTTTGTCTTTATAGAAAAATTACAAACTAAAAACAGGTTTCTAGTATTTACTTAATTACATATTTGTAAATATATAGAGTGTATATTGAATACATGAACATAATACATAAATTCATAATTATTTGTATTTAAAAACATAATTGTCTTCTAAAATATCGGCTAGAAACTAGGGTCAAAATCGTTCACTGATATCTTGCCTATCCTTCTGGAACTTATGCCTCATCCTCATGCTAGAAATGGTATATGTTATTCATCTTCTCCTTTCGAGACACCTTGATATGACAACGTTGACCAATCCATTGATACTCGTTCAAATCAGGATAAGGACTAGGATCTCTAATATGTTTTTTGTCAATGGTTTTATTAAAATTGATATAAAATTATGCTGACACTGAAACTGTAAGCTCTTATCAACATTTCACAATGCAAATTGTTAACACTGAAAATATTAGCACTCATCAAAATTTAACCTTGCAAATAGCTGACATGCTAGTTATCAACCTTCAGTCAAAATTCCATCTGAAAAGTTAGTTATCAAAACTAAGTTTTGAAAATAACTAGTTGAGTGTGCTAGCCACCTCCAGTAGGATGTCTACATTATTTTTTCTTTGTTTCTAAGTCCTTTGGGCCTCTGCGTTAACCTTTTCCCTTGAGCCTTCAGTCTTCTTTGGTTTCTGTGAGCTTTTGTACTCCTCCCTGTTTATAATCATGTATTTCTGAGGGGTTTTGTCTACATCAATGAACTACTTTGCTAACTCATGGTTTTGCTTTAGTTTAATCTTCAATCTTAGTTTATTCCCTGGTCTTGTATGAGGCCTTTTTCCACCTCTAAATATTTCAACTAAGCTGGGTTATTTCTCAATATTCTTCGGCTCTATCTCGAGGTCAATCATGTTTTCCTTTCCCTTCTTTGTTTGTTTGCTGACTTTTGTTTCTGTAGGTAGAGGTACACTGGATGAAGGGGATTCCTTTATTTTTCTCTTCCTCTCACTCTTCTTGGTATAAACCTTGGGTAACTGAAGAAAAAAAGGGGGAACCGGTTTTACTTTTTCCTGACTCCTGGTTTGCAGTGATGATGTCCCCTGTTCTAGGTTTTTGGGTGGTTTGATTTTATTCTTTCTTCCTTTCTTTCTACCCCATATTGGTTTCACAGTTTATTCAAACTTCCCCAAAACAAAAAATGTTCCCAAGTTCTACCTACTATTCTCAAGTGGTTTTCAACCAATAGTTTAATAAAACCTTTATGATATATGAAATGAGAGGAGGCATTGGGTCTTTCCATAACCCTAACAGAGATTTGTTTCAAACTCATCAACAAACAATAGGAAGTGTTCATCTTGACCTGACCTGTGATGTGAGAAACAAATAAAAAATGGTACATATTTAACTGGTTGAAGCGTCCCTCACATGTGAAGTAAGATAATGTGATACACAGGAGACGATGCCATTTGTCCTTCAACCATGACCTATGAATTTCTGAACCCCTATTCCTCTCCTTAAACTCATCATTGAGGAAATATGCTAGATCAATGTCGACCAAAACATGACTCTTGAAGGCTCTTTCTCCATTTCCAAGTAGGGCCATCACTTTTGCAATTATGACCTCGGTAATAGGAAAGGAGATTCCACCGAAATTAGCTTATTTTCCATCAAAACCCTCCACAAAATCTTTGACAACTCCAGTCGTGATAACTTGTGCAACGGAAGAAGAATTTCTCCCACCTTGCCTCTCAGAAACATTGATGAATCTCTGGGTAGATTTCAAGAAGGTTCTAGCCTTTAGGCTCTCTTTTATGTAGTTTTCTGCTCTTTCCCATAGCTCTCACTATCATAAAATAACATAAGAAATGGGAGTGGGATTTGATCCAGGGTTTTTGGGGTTTCTTAAAAACTGTCCTATTTTGGAATAAAACATACAACTAGTTAATCATTCATCATATGGGTTTTACCATTTGATGTAAATTATTTCACAGTGTGGCAACTGGTTAAATCATATAATGAACCGGACATGCAATTGAAAAAAATATTATCCTGCAATCATGATTTTTTAACCAAACATTACCTCTCAGTGATGGAACTTGGAAACCCATCATGTCACATCACCATCTAACTAGTCAACACTTGCTTGATAAATGATTGTTCATTTGTTGACGTGTCCTCCATATGCACATTATTAGGACATAACACAAAATTTGAATTTTTCTTTTGGCATTGATACTCCAGCCGTTAGTGTTTAACTGACCATTTCTACAAATATGTGTTGCTACTTTGAATGTTAGCACATTTTTATTTTCGGAACTTACAATAATGTTGATACTCTATCTGTTAGCATTGTGACCCTATTTTTTACAAAGCGACGTTGACACTGAAACTGTAAGTGCTTTAAAATTATTTCTTTATAGATCAAGTTGACACTGAAACTATCAGTGCTTTGAAACTATTGACTAAAATTTTGATAACACCTGCAAACCTCTGGATCAAAGCCAATATTTGGTGCTGACAGTAAGGTGCCCTATGGTGCTACCCCTCCTAATCTTGAGCCAATCCAACTCCAAGAAGCTTCTGGCCCTTCTTCATTCCCTATTCTTGGACAAGGAATCCCACACATGTTGGTGTAGGTGATCCTATGACCCTTACCTACCACTCTCTTGGTGTGAACTCCTAAAAGGTCTCCACCTTGCCTAGCACACGCTAAGGGTTCAAAACTTCAAATAAAGCCTATAAGAAGCTCCATGACACTATGTACAGACTTCTGTGGCTGAGCTAGCTATACATTGATGCAAGCAAAAGATATCCAGGGTGCTGATAATTCAGGGCTAGTGAATCCTGCCTACATCGGTTTATGCAAGCAGAAGATATCCAGGGTGCTGATAATTTAGGGCTAGTGAATCCTGCCTACGTCAGTTTCATTTATTCCTACACTTAAAGGGAGGACAACCCTTTCAACATTAACTCAACGCATTTTGTACATGTTCAAGGGATTATAACCTGGTAAAGGAACATCCATGTATATGTACAGACCCTACCAAGAAGGTGGTTTATTATGTACTTATTTTAATGTAATAAAAAGGGTTTATGTGCCCAATGTTCCATTTTTTTTATTACAGATCCTTAAGGATCACTCTACTATCTGTGGCATTTCATGACATGTTTGTATTACTTACATATGCGTTGTTAATCGGTATGAATGACAATTTACCCTAAGGCAAGATTTGTGTTTAGGAGCATGACTCAAATTATTTTATTGTATACAAAATTGCACATTTTTCTGCAGAGTATATGTTATGAACTATGGTAATGAGAATTTGGTATGTTTTAAACCCGTACAGAAATTACCTACATATGAATTCTAAAACACAGAAAATAAACAATGTGAGAGCATAACACATAAAACACATATACACGGAGATTTCCCTTGGATCCCAAAACTGGGACTACCAGCTTGATTTTTCATTATGTTCCTTTCAATGTTATAATACATATTTATACATGCCAAAGCATCCAATATCATGGACCGAAAACCATTGCGTCCAAAAAACATGTGCGAAAATCATGCACAAAACCATAGGTGGGTCCGCCCAACCTAACATAGGGTCCAAAACCAAAATTTTCTGGGGTGTTGCCCTGGACCCCATAAAGTGGGGTTACGAGTACACCTTAAACCCCCTGTGATCCCCCCCTGCTACACAATCGACACAACAAAGGGGGGCTCCGCCCCCCCCCCCAACCCACCAGTTAACTATGTGGGCTAGTCGTGGAAAGAATATAACACAACACAACATTCTTCCACTTGTTGTTTTCTTTCCATAGGGGGCCACAAGACAGCTCAGTCATTTTTCCAGCCCTAAAATGCCCATTGTCTCTCTACACCAAGATAACTTCTTAGAGCTCACAGATTTTTTCAATGCATCTGCAGTATTCTTCAAAGTGTCCACCTTTACCAGCAACACCTTTTTGTCTTCTATCATATCCCTCATAAAGTGATACTGAACATCAATGTGCCTTGTCTTTGAATGATATGCAGGGTTCTTTGCTAAGAAAATTGCTCTTTGGCTCTCACAGTCTATCCTTATAGCTCCCTCTACTAACCCCATACTTGAACACAATCTCTGCAACCAAACTGCTTCCTTGCTTGCATGAGTGGCTGCCATGTATTCTGCTTCTGTAGTTGATAGTGCCACTACAGATTGTTTCTTACTCATCCAACTGACTGCACCTCCAAATAGGTTAAACACATACCCACTTGTAGATCTTCTCTGATCCAGATCTCCAACCCAGTCTTCATCAACAAAGCCACGAATATCCAACATTCTATCCAATCCTGATCTTCCTTGGTATCACAAACCATAATCACTAGTTCCATGCAAATACCTGAAAACCCGCTTCACTGTTATCCAATGCTCCTTATCTAGTTTTTACATAAACCTGCTCAATACTCCCACTGCATGTGCAATGTCTGGTCTAGTACAAACCATTGCATACATCAAGCTACTGAATGCACTTGCATTTGGAACATGGGACATGTCCTCTTCCTCTTCTTGTGTCTTAGGACACTGTTCAGAAGATAACCTCACACCTACAAGAATAGGAACCTTCACCAATTTACTATTCTGCATATTAAACCTCTGCAGTATTGTCTCGACATACTTCCTCTGGTTTAACCAGAGCTTCCTCTTTGCCTAATCTCTTTTAATTTCCATGCCTAAAACATAGTTTGCAGCACCAAGATCTTTCATGTCGAATTTGGAGGACAATTGGGTATTCAAATCCTGGATAATTTCTTTATCATTTCCAGCCAGCAACATATCATCCACATACAAGACTAGATAAATAACACGGTCACCAATTAACTTAAAATACACACAATGATCTGCTTTGCTTCTAGTGAAGCCAAGTCCCCGTATAAATGTATCAAATTTCTGATACCACATCCTTGGTGACTTTTTTAACCCATACAGAGACTTCTTTAACTTTCATACCAGTTCCTTCTTACCCTTCACCGCAAAGCCTTCAGGTTGCTTCATGTATATTTCCTCTTCCATATCCCTATGAAGAAATGTTATCTTCACATCCATCTGTTCTACCTCAAAATCAAAAGCAGCAGCAATAGATAGAAGTAATCTAATAGAAGTTACCTTGGCAACAGGAGAAAAAATATCACCAAAATCAATTCTCGGCACCTGGGAATAACCTTTTTCTACCAACCAAGCTTTGTATTTCTCCACCTTTCCTTCTACATTTGTCTTCTTCTTGAACACCCATTTGATGCCAATAGGTTTCCTTCCAGCTGACAACTCCACCAGATCTCAAGCCTCATTTTTGTGCAAAGATGTTGTTTCATCAACCATGGCCTCTTTCCAGAGTTTGTCATCCTATGAATCTATTTCTTCCTTCACAGTTCTGGGATCATCATCAATAATAGATAAAGAAAAATTTGAACAGAAAGCAAATGGACTATACCTTTCTGGCTTCCTTCTTTCTCAAACTAATCTTCTCATACCCGGAGTTTGTGGCTCTTTATCTTCTGATTCCTCCTCTGCTGTAGAGTCTGATTCTTCCTCCTTAAGCTCAAACTCTATCTTCTCAGGTTCCTTTGGTTGGAATTCATGTTTAATAACATCTTTTACCTCTCTGAACACCACATCTCGGCTGTACACAACCTTCCGTGTGACTGGGTTCCAAAGCTTATAACCCTTTAAACCATCCTTATACCCAATAAAAATGCATTTTTCAGATTTACTATCCAACTTGGTTCATTTCTCCTTTGGAACATGTACATATGCATCACATCCAAATACCCTCAGATGTGAAAGAGAGTGTTTCTTACCAATCCATACCTCTTGTGGAGTCTTATCCTCCAACGCTGATGAAGGTGACTTGTTGACCAAGTAACATGCAGTATCCACTGCCTCTGCCCAAAATTCCTATCATAACCTAGCACCACCAAGCATGCTTCTTGCCCTTTCCATCAACGTCTTATTCATTCTTTCTACAACTCCATTTTGCTGAGGTGTATATGGAGTAGTCTTTTGCCATGCTATACCACACTTCCTACAGAATTCTTCAAATTCCTTGCTGCAAAACTCTCCACCATTATCTGTCCTCAGCACCTTTATCTTCTTCTCTATCTAATTTTTCACGAGAGCCTTAAATTCTTTAAACATGTGAAAGACTTTAGATTTCTTCTTAAGGAAATATATCCATGTATTCTTTGAGAAGTAATCTATAAATGATACATAGTACACAGACTTATGTAGTGATGGAACCTTCACAGGCCCAAACACATCACTATGCACAAGCTCTAATATATGTTTCGCCCTCTTACTACTAGAGGGGAAACTAACCCGATTTTGCTTTCCATATACACAATTTTCATAGAAATCAAAATCCAGAGAGCTATTACTCATACCTTCTGCCATACCTTTACCATGAAGTATTTGAAGGCCTTTCTCTATAATATGTCGAAGCCTTTGATGCCACAACATGGTCTTCTCTCCAGAGACCACTAGATTTTCTGCTCCACTTTCAAGAACCACAGAACTATTGCACCCATCAACAAAGGTGCTACCTTGTAGCTTGTACAGAGTTCCAAACTCCCCGCATCAATACTAGTGCTCCCCGAACCATCTTGCAGGTATCCTTCTTGAACACTATTTTTACACCTGCATCATCCAACTTGCTTATAGAAATCAGATTTATGGCCAATTGAGTAATATGCAGAACACCCAGAAGTGTTCTAACCCTTCCACCTTGCAACTTCAACTTCAGTTTTCCACGACCAAGGATTCTAGCCTTCCTATCATCCCCTAAGAAGACATCACCGCCATCGTATTTCTCATACTCGCAGAACCACTCACTATGGGGAGTGAAGTGAAAGGATGCACTTGAGTCAATCAACCATGCCTCATGATCTACATGTGTACTTGAAGAAGCCAAGTACACATCCCCACCTTCATCTAAGGTGGTTTTCGCCTCTGTAAAAGGAGAATCATAAGATCCCTTTCCTTTATCAAGAGCTTTAGATTTACAATCACTTTTGTAGTGCCCTTCCTTTCCGCATTTCCAGCACACCACCTTTACAGGTTTTCTTGGAGATTTAGTTCTCCCTCTAGATTTAGATCTCCCACTCGATGACTTATTTTTGTTTCTATTCTGGGACCGTCCTTGTACAGACAAGGCATCACCATTCTGGCTCTCCATATTTTTCCATCTCATTTCCTCTGTCAGCAAGGATGAGACTATTTTATCAAACTACAAGGTAGTTGCATTGCTACCTATTATAATAACCAGACTATCCCACGAATCTGGAAGAGAACACAACAAACTAATTCACTTATCTTCATCTAAAATTTTAGTATCAACAGATGCTAACTAACTTACCACAGTATTAAATGCGTTTAGATGCTTTGTCACTGAGTCTCCATCTTTCATCCTCAGGTTATATAGCTTTTTCCAAAAGAACAGCTTATTCACCAGAGACTTAGATTGGTACAAAATCCCTAACTTGTCCCATAAAGCCTTCACCGTAGCTTCCCCTAATACATTCAGTAATACTGAATCTAAGACACACAATCGTATTGTGCTCTTTGCCTTTCGATCCAACTTCTTCCATTCGTCATCAGACACTCCCATTGGTTTAGTACCCGAATCTACCATGATCGAATGATCTTTATCCACCAACAGATCCTCCATCTTGAGTTTCCACAACTCAAAACTCTGACCATTAAATTTCTCGATCTCTATCTTTCCACTGCTCGCCATCTTCTTTCACCCCTAGAATTGATCTCACAGATCTCCCACTGAACAGGGTCTACCACGGGCCCCAGCGAAACCCCTCAGCAACAAATGCGTCCCCTTGAAGCCAAAATTGCTTCGATACCAAATGTAGGTTTTAATCCCATACATAAATTACCTGCATACGAATTCTAAAAGACAGGAAATAAACAATGCGAGAGCATAACACATGAAACACATATACATAGATATTTCCCTTGGATCCCAAAACTGGGACTACCAGCTTGATTTTTCATTATGTTCCTTTCAATGTTATAATACATATTTACACATGCCGAAGCATCCAATACCATGGACCGAAAACCATTGCATCCAAAAACATGTGCTAAAATAATGCACAAAACCATAGGTGGGTCCGCCCAACCTAACATAGGGTCCAAAACCAAAATTTTCCAGGGCGCTGCCCCAGACCCCATAAAGTGGGGTTATGGGTACACCTCAAACCCCCTGTGACACCCACCCCCCCACCCC
>Ga0115848_100055_pt1 | contig 27034 bp, 21 predicted proteins | sample InSIn3gowninarea_FD_83862 | JGI IMG/M metagenome (GOLD analysis project Ga0115848, IMG submission 83862) | reverse complement strand
GACCTCATCATTGATTCCACTCCTATCTTTATTTCATTCAGTTGGGCATGTGTCGCCCTATTTCCATTATTCAGTTATTTTTATCAGAGATTGTAGTCCATTGACTTTTACTAGATTTACCTTGGGATTTATTACTGTCAGGACGTTTTTCTTTGGTATTTGAAGTTGGGATTTATTGTTGATGGTTAAATTCTTAAATGTTGATTCTACTTCTTACTTTGTATATTTATGAATCTGTTAATTGTTAAAAGGTTTTATAATTTGAATTTAATAAAAATGGGAAGTGAGGTTTAAATTGGTTTTGTCACCTGGCTTAATTATTTAGGGTGTCTAAATTGGGAAAGTTGTTTGTACGACAGTGATGCTAAGAATGAACCAATCGTTCACCTTGATTATAATTTAATAAAGGACTGATCACCCGATATTTAATTAGGCGGGGTGTCACAGGTGGTATCAGAGCATCAACTTCTAGTGTCCTTTAGGAATCTGTACGGATTATTTTCGCTTTCAGCTTAGCGTCTTTGATTTAGATCCCTACTTTTAGGATTGTTGTATTCTAATGTATTTACGCTTACGTCTTCAGCTATTAGAGATTTGATAATAACTGTAGACTAATAAACTTCTCCTCGTTTCAGATGCCTCCGAGACGCGCACTCCGAAATAGGGATGCCCAGGCCGAGCAGCCAGAAGCTCCGGTTCAGGGGATGATGAATGCCAATGAGGTAGCCGCTATTGTTGCTCAGGCGGTGAATGTCGCGTTAGTGGTAGTGCAGCAGGCTCCAGCCCAGGTTCAGGCAGTGGCGCCAGCTCCAGGACAGCTTCCATCTGCATGGGAGCGGGTTAGGGATGCCTTTCATAAGGTGCATCCCCCCTGAGTTCTCGGGAAGTTCAGATATTATCATTGTCAACCAATGGAAGAAGGATATACAGAGGCATCTGCGCATGTAGGAGTGTACGGACGTGCAGAAACAGTTGTTGGCTTCCTTTAAGCTGGTGGGGGCCGCTTTGCAGTGGTGGGAGTCTACTACCACCGTGGAGGAGAGGGATGCTATCCCAATTCAGTCATTCTGGGAGCGGTTTGACCGCAAGTACTTTCCATCCGCCGTGCAGACTGAGATGAGGCAAAAACTACTGAACCTGAAGAAGGAGAATTCGACTGTTGCTGAGTATGAGGAGGAGTTCACTAGACTTCTTACTATAGTGCTGGATGAGGCACCCACAGAGGGGAAGAAGATACTGTTGTTTGTAGATGGATTGGCTTAGAGGATCCGTCAGCACCTTATAGGCAATCTGTCACTGAGTACTTACACGGATGTGCTCAATGCTGCTTTGCTACACTGCCAGGATCACCGCTTCCATATGCGGGGAAGCAAGCGAGCAGGAGAGTCCAGCCAATAGAGCAGGATAGGGGTTAGTGGTGCTAGTGGAGCACCGACATCTTAGGGTCAGACTCGTCAGCATGAGCAGAGTTCCCATCAGGGAGACCCTGCCAAGCGGTTCCGATCAGGTTAGTCCATGCAGGGATTTGGAGGCTTTAGGCAGGGCCAGCCTAATCAGCAGGTCCAGCAAGGCTAAAGCCATCAACAACAGGGGCAGCAACATGGCCATCAGGGCCAACAGCGTTTTCAGCAGGGCCAGAAGGGCCAATGGCGGGGTGGTAATGGCCAGCAGGGCCGTAATCAATAGGGACTGAGAGGAGGAAATTTCAGGGGCTGATGCTTCGAGTGTGGTAAAAATGGCCACAGGCGCCAGGATTGTCCAGAGGATGATAGGGCCCCACAGTTACAGGGTGTCCGTAATGAGCCACAGAGGCCACTCTTTCCAGCCGCACTCCCAGCACCAGCTCAGGTACCAGCCCTACCAGCCATTCCAGCCGCTCCGATGCAGTAGGGGCAGTTACAGTACGGACGTGTCTATAACGTCCACCAGGAAGCAGCTCCACAGGCGCCACCCGCGATTGAGGGTATGTTTCCAATCCATGGTACTATTGGTCGGATTTTATTTGATACTGTGGCGACGCACTGTTTTATAGCTATTCATTTTGCAAAGGCCTTAGGGTTATTAGGATAGCAGAGAGCACTGTAACATGTGTAGACTCACCACTGGGAAATGGATCGTTAATTTTCTTTATATGCCGAGGTGTGGGAGTAGAGATTAGTAGCTTAGTATTACCAGCAGACATGTTAGTCTTAGATATGCATGAGCACGACGTCATTATTGGTATGGATTAGCTCGCAGCTTACAGAGCCATGATAGATTATTTCCGTTGGAGTATTGTCTTTGCCATTCCGGGGCAAGAGATGTTTGTAGTGGCAATGCCTCGCCCAGAGGGAGGCTCGACTGCTCATTTGTATTACATAGAGGAGGATACCTCTAAGGGGGGCGTGATTCCCTTAGATTCGATCCCAGTTGTTCATGAGTATTCTGATGTATTTCAGGAGATACCAGGCCTACCCCCCAGTCGAGAGATAGATTTTGTCATAGATTTATTACCGGATACTCGACCTATAGCACGCGCTCCATACCGTATGGCTCCGACGGAGATGAGAGAGCTACGAGATCAAATAGAGCAGCTATTAGGTCAGGGCTTCATTCGCAGGAGTACCTCACCATGGGGTGCTCCCGTTTTATTTGTGAAAAAGAGAGATGGCTCACTGAGGCTATGTGTAGACTATCGAGAACTGAATAAGGTCACGATACGGAACAAATATCCATTGCCTCGAATCGATGATTTGTTCTACCAGCTGAGGGGAGCAACTTTCTTCTCGAAGATAGATCTGAGGTCAGGGTACCATCAGCTACGTATTAGGGAGCAGGATGTTTCAAAGACTGCTTTCTTGACGAGATATGGGTCGTACGAATTCAGAGTGATGCCATTTGGACTCACAAATGCTCCAGCCGTGTTCATGGACTTGATGAATCGAGTGTTCAGAGAGTTCTTGGATCATTTGTCATCGTCTTCATAGATGACATCCTGATATATTCACACTCTGAGGAAGAGCATGCCGAGCACTTGAGGCAGGTTCTTCAGACTCTACGAGAGCATCAGTTGTATGCTAAGTACGAGAAGTGCGGGTTCTAGATACGGGAAGTATAGTTCTTGGGACATGTTGTTTGTGAACAGGGGATAGCAATTTGACCCGAGTAAGGTTTCAGCGGTGAGGGAGTGGGGACAGCCCACGACGCCGACGGAAGTGCGTAGTTTCTTGGGATTAGCCGAATACTACAGGAGATTCATTCGGGGGTTCTCCAAAATAGCGGGTCCATTGACGAACCTGACTCGTAAGGGGGTACCATACATTTGGGACGATGCTTGTCAATTGGCTTTCGATGAGCTGAAAGACAAGCTTAATTCAGTGCCGGTCCTTGCTTTACCTAAGCCGGGCATAGAGTATCTGGTTTACACTAACGCCTCTTTACATGGAGTCGGGGGAGTACATCAGCAGGAGGAGAAGGCTATAGCTTTTTCCTCCCGCAAGCTTAAGCCGCACGAGAAGAATTACCCCACACACAACCTAGAGTTAGCAGCGGTCGTCTTTGCATTGAGGATATGGAGACACTACTTATTGGGGGAGAAATTTCGCTTGTTCACAGACCACAAGTCACTGCAGTACTTGTTCACTCAGTGAGAGCTGAATATGCGTCAGCGCAGGTGGTTAGAGTTTGTGAAGGACTACCAGTTCGATATACAGTACCATCCAGGGAAGGTCAACGTAGTTGCTGATGCATTGAGCAGTAAGCCGGTAGACGATGTAGCGGATGTCTGGAAAGCAAAGTGGAAAGAGTTGGGTCACCAGGACGCAGTAGCCCGTTCCTTCATGTCTATTATGACAGTGACACCAGAGATTATTACAAGGATAATACAGGCACAGACAGCAGACCCATTTTTCCAGGAGAAGATTGTACGACTTTTAGCTGAGGGTGCTGAGTCCTATTCTGTTAGTTCTGATGGAGGTTTGAGGCTTAATGGGAGATTGGTGGTTCCCGAAGGAGAAGACTTACGTCATGCAGTGATGACCCAATCTCACGGGTCCAGATTTGCGGTACACCCAGGGGGAGATAAGATGTAGCAGGATATGAGGCGGCAATACTGGTGCAGTGGGATGAAAAAGAACATTGATGAGTTCGTGTTCAAGTGTTCTACCTACCAGCTGGTAAAGGTGGACCATCAGAAATCGTCAGGGTTGCTTCAGCCATTGGAAATACCCGCGTGGAAGTGGGAGAGTATTTCCATGGATTTTATTACTGGGTTACCTACATCACAACGGGGCCACGACTCCATCTGGGTAATTTTGGACCGTTTGACCAAGGTGGCTCATTTTCTGCCGGTGCGGACAGACTATACCATGGGTCAATGTGCTCAGTTGTTCATTGCTGAGATTGTCAGATTACATGGGGTCCCTGAATATTGTGTCCGATAGAGACAAGATTTTCGTGTCGCATTTTTGGGAGAGCTTTCAGGAGGCCATGGGTACGGAGTTGAGGTTGAGTTCAACTTATCACCCACAGACAGATGGACAAACAGAGCGTACTAATCAGATGTTGGAGGATATGCTACGCATGTGTGTCCTTGATTTTGGAGGAGGTTGGGAGCCACATCTTCCACTGGTAGAGTTCGCTTATAATAACTCTTATCAGCTCACGATTGGCATGGCTCCATTTGAGGCTTTGTATGGCAGGCCTTGTCATTCCCCAACGTGTTGGCTAGAGGTGGGGGATAACAAGCTACTCGGACCAGAGGTGATTCAGGAAACCTTCACTAGGATTGAGATTATCAGGAGTCGCATTCGGGTAGCCCAGGACAGGCAGAAAAGCAACGCCGATGCGAAACGGTTCTTTCGAGAGTTTAATGTGGGGGACCAAGTATTACTACGTGTATCTCCTATGAAAGGAGTGATAAGGTTCGGGAAGAAAGGGAAATTGTCCCCGAGGTACGTGGGACCATTTCCCATTATCGAAAGGATTGGGCCGGTAGCATACAAATTGGGATTGCCAGAGCATTTACATCGCATTCACACTGTATTCCACATCTCGTTGTTGAGACGATACCTTCGGGATGACATGGCCCATACCCATATTGCAATTGAGGAGATTGACTTACAGCCCGACAGCTCTTACGAAGAGAGACCAGTGGCTATCCTAGACCATAGAGAAAGGAGATTGAGGTCAAAGGTAGTCCCACTTGTCCGGGTTCAGTGGGAGGATCATAATGTGGAGGAATCCACTTGGAAACGCGAAGAAGATATGCGCGAGAAATACCCAGATTCATTCCTACCAGGTATGTCTTATTTTCCGAATTTCGGGACGAAATTCCGTTATTAGGGGGAATTATGTAATACCCCGTATTTTTATGGTTTCTTAATTTGGGGATTTATTAAATTTAATGTGAGTTGTTAATTTAATATTAATCCGAAAATTAATTAATTTAATTTAAAATATTTACTAGCGTGACGAGAGTTAGTAATTATTGGAAACTTAATGAATATTACTAATAAGCGAAGTAATATATAATATTGGGTCTATTAAATGTCACGAGTGAATAAAATGACAGTTTTGGAAATTTAAGTCGGGACGCGCCCGTGTCGTGTCAGGACTAAATTTTGATTATTAAAAGTGAATAAATTATAAGTCACCCGTATGGTCGTTTCGACTGTGCCAAAGTGTCCGGAAGGGTCGAAATAGTCAAAATATTGTACCCGAGGGTTTAGTTTGGGTCTCGGGGCGTTTTTAGGCTTAATTAACATCCCGGGAGGACGTTTTGGACATTTTGTAAATTAGGGTAATTAAACCCACGAATTTTCTAGGGTTATATCATCTCTTAGGAGTTGTCTTCTAGGGTTAGAAACTCCATAAACCAAAGACGGCTATAGGAGAGGAAAAGGAGAGGTCTTCCAAAGAGTTCTAGGCCAAGAACTTCCCCGATTACACCGCCCTCGCCGCAAAATGATAGATCGTGCAACGAGGATCATAACCACACCAATCTTCCACGAATCTGAACCAAGAAATTCCCAGGCAAGTATTTATCTTGCTTAATTTAGTTAATGCTTCATTCATATTAGTTTAGGGTTGATTAGGATGAGTATTGATGAAAGAAAACCCATGTTGGATGTTAGAAATCGCATGTTGTAGAGATATAGACATCAATCTGGAAATCCTTTTCACATGTAGAGGTTTAACCACGGATTTATGATGGGTTAGAAGTAGAAATTCTGGAAAAAGAATGATTTGAATCAAGTTAAAGAAATTTTTAGGGTTCATGAGAATTGTATAAATTTTGGCACTTTTAATCCATGATTCTTGATAAAAACTCACATGCATTACGTAGAATGTTGTCCATTTGGGTTTATAAGGTTTGTAGTATAAATTTCTGGGAGTTTGGGAGTTAAAAATTTTGATTTGGATGATAGAACCCGTAACTGGTATTCTGCAGATTTCGCCATACCTGTTTGATCGATCGATCGAGCCAAGAGCTTCGATCAATCGACTGTTCGATCGATCGAACATCTGCCATCGATCGATCGACCCCTTCTGGCAGACTTATATTTTTCATTCTTGATGATTAATTCCAATTTAAGTAAATATAAATTTTGGGTCATTTCTAGTAAATCATTTTTGATATAAAGAAGACCAGTAGGACTTTAGAAATATGTGGAATCATTAATGTATGACGAGATTAACATTTCACGAGTGTATTTTACATATAAGGGGCAACGGGAACACGTGTTGGAGGGTGAGACTCGTAGTGAAGTTTCGTTGTAAAATAGATGAGTACCTACTGAAATTTCACGTGGAGAGATAGGATTCCACTAATGTTACGTATTAAGTTGAATAATTCGATTAATTAAAATAAGAGACAAACTATTATGCGTAATATCCTAATAATGAGGAATAAGGATAAATATCATGATTTTGGGTCGTGAGAGTGTACCTAAATTTATTATGGGAATAGTAGTATACTTATATGACCGCGTTTATGTATATACTATATACGTGTAAAAATCATGCCCGTGCTACTTGCTATCCCTGAGGTGACCGCGCTGGGACAGTCTTATCTCGATGGGACCTTTATGGGGGATATTGACTCGTACCCTAGAACATAGGAATCCTTGGTACAGGCAATCGGAATCGATGGTCAGACGGTCCTAAGAGACGTGAGGGTATGTGCTGACCTCTTAGTGACTTGGAACTATGCTTCGCCTCAATTAGTAATACAGCTCAAGAGTGATTCCGAACTTGTATTCCCCTTAGTACGAGTGATACGGGGACTGGATAACAGAGTATACCCGCACTATAAATGTTATGTAGAGTGCCGTCAGGATAAATATATATTATATGGGTACTTAATATATATATTTATATCTGGAATTTGGTAACTACTTACTATGACTATGGTAATTTAGCAATGAATAATTATTTCAACTTAAGAATAAGTGTCTGAAAGTATGATGTGTTACAGAGAAACTTTATAATCAAATGAGGTTTATACGAGAACCTTAATGTTAAATAAAAGTTAATTTTCTTAATAAGTGAAATGGGTGGCGCAAAATCTTATGAATATCTTAAGATAAGTTAAGTAATACTGTTGGGAATATTAGTGCAATAGGTGTGCACATTAGAAGAGAGGTGAGAATTTCCCAAGGCAATGCCGCACTAATATGTTGTTGCATTAGCCAGTAAACATTTTAAATACTTGCTAAACTAAATTTTAAACTGTCTCGGTTCCTATTTTCTCTTCTCTCTTGTATATATATATGTATTACAGGTGCCCAGCCACAGGGGCATCATGCTTAGGATCCTTTGGAAGGAACGCGCTGCAGCTTAGGTGGGAGTTGCAGGCCTCTTGCTTAGACGACCTCATCATTGATTCCACTCCTATCTTTATTTCATTCAGTTGGGCATGTGTCGCCCTATTTCCATTGTTCAGTTATTTTTATTAGAGATTGTAGTCCATTTACTTTCAGTAGATTTACCTTGGGATTTATTACTGTCAGGATGTTTTTCTTTGGTATTTGAAGTTGGGATTTATTGTTGATGGTTAAATTCTTGAATGTTGATTCTACTTCTTACTTTGTATATTTATGAATCTGTTAATTGTTAAAAGGTTTTATAATTTGAATTTAATAAAAATGGGAAATGAGGTTTAAATTGTTTTTGTCACCTAGCTTAATTATTTAGGGTGTCTAAATTGGAAAAGTTGTTTTTACGACAGTGATGCTAAGAATGAACCAACCGTTCACCTTGATTATAATTTAATAAAGGACTGATAACCCGGTATTTTATTAGGCGGGGTGTCACAATGACTAGAAACGGGTCAGAACCGAGTGTAAAACAACTTTAAAAATAGTTTATCATGTATTTAAAATGCTTACTAGTTGATATGACACACTTGTTAGTACGCGACACTCTCTTGATAATTCTCACCTCTCATCTAGTGTGCACGCCTATCGTATTACTAAAATGACTCATAAGTCTAACCCAATTCTCCTCCCATAAATTCTGATTCACGATGTCGTATTCTACGATTTATTTAAAATACCATCTTCTTAAAGATTATTTAAGTCAATTTTGTATTTTCTCAACACCGTTGTGAAGTTCCAAGCACTTACCATAATTAGGAGCATTTATTCAATGTTTGTTTATATATGCACACAGTAGAAGGATTCCAGGTATATGTATATATATGCTAATCACTCATACAATATATATACTAATCGAGATCCCACATAAAATCTATGGTGCTGGCATACTCTTCTATCAAGTCCCCGTATCTATCGTACAAAGGGAAATACTAGTTCGAAATCACTCTCGAACTATATTAACACAATACACACATAATGGAGGCGAATCATAGTTCCAAGTCACTCAGAGGTCAACACATACCCTCGTGTCTCTTAGGACTGTCTGACTATCATTCTCAGATAGCCTATAACAAGGAATCCTATGTTCTAGAGTATGAGTCAATATCCCCTATAAAGGTCCTATCGAGATAAGACTGTCCCGGCGCGGCAACCTCCGTGATAGTAAGTAGTGCGGGTATGATTATACACAGATCTATGCATTATACACAAACACTCGGTGTATATATATATATATATATATATCTCAATTTGGTTCTCCCACGGCCCATAATAATATTTTAACCATACGTGGCACAAATCACCCAAGTCCTACGTATAATTTACCCATTTCTTCTATTATGAATTGTCGCCATTTCGTATGTACTTCTCATCCCTCAAAGTGTTTTCTTATACTAGATGTAAATTCATTAGGTGTACCCTCACTAACATACTGGTCTAAGTCTTTCTTGAGTCTCCCAATACCTCACTTAACGTACGCACGGATTCTAGTAAATTATATGCCCCCCGTTACCCCACGGTTGCACCTCATATTTAATTTCATTTCTCGGACCCCACTTAGACCCTACTGGTCCTTTCCATGACCCGTCATGATCTTTAAATTATTCCCAAGGTTCCCTACATAATTTAATCGAATTAATCGAAAAGGGAAAAATATTCAATTTTCAGGAGGGGTCGATCTATTGACATTCTTGAGTCGATCGATCGATCAAGCAGTTCTTGTCCAGATTCTGCTATTCCAACCTACGGGTTTCCTCCATAAAACTTCACCAAATCGCCATTAGTGAGTCCCAAACTCCCAACCAAACATAAGGAACATTATATAAACCATTATCCATGATTTGTAATGTAAAACTTCCATTAATTCATCAAGAACCATCATCAAATCAATTGAATTCAAGAAAGTACCCTTTAACCCTAGTTTATATTTTACACATGAATTCCATTGATATTCAGATTCCTATCTCTACTAGGCATAAATTTCGTGTTCACCAATCTAAATCCAACAAGGAAATCATTATAACATGATTTATATTCTGCAATTTTCACAATTTGTCCCAAACATCAATTATCTTTTTATGAAACATCAATATTATTCTCCTACACTTGCATGGGTATGATATCAACCAAAATAACAGCAAGACAGATACTTGACTTAAGATTATAGGTCTGATTCCATGAAATCGACTGGTATAGGCTTGATCCCCTCGCTCCAATCTACGCTGTGGTGGTGGTGGAGGTGTAAATTGGTTAGTTCTTGGCCTTGAATTCTTGGAAAGCTTTTTCCTTTCTTCCTCTCACTGCCATTCTAAACTTTTGAGAATGTTAACCCTAGAAGGCTCTCCTAACATCTGATATTAATTCCCAATTTTGATCATTAACTAAGGCCTAAAATGGAGCATGACTAAATTGCCCTCTCGGGACCCAAACTAAACCCCTGGGTGCACTTTTCTGACTATCCCAACCCTTGCGGACACGTTGACGCACTCGAAATGACCATACCGGCGACTTATAATTTATTCACTTTTTATTATAATAATTTAGTCCCGACACAACACATGTGCATCCCGACTTAATTTCCATAATTGTCGTATTATTCCTTCATGACAATTGTAATAAATTCAAATCTATATATTAGTTTACTCATTACGTAATATTCAAAAAATTCCAAATAATTACTAACTCTCGTCATGCTAGTAGATATTTAAAATAAATTCCGAATTAATATTTAATTAATTAATCTCAATTAAATTCAATAAATACCCAGTTTTAAATCCATAAAGATACGAGGTATTACATACTTCCTCCCAAATAACGGAATTTTATCCCAAAATTCGAAAAATAAGGCATACCTGGTAAAAATAAATCTGGGTATTTTTTGCACATATCTGCCTCACGCTCCCAAGTGGACTCCTCCACGTTATGATGCTCCCACTGGACCCATACAAGTGGAAATACCTGTGACCTCAATCTCCTCTTGCTATGGTCTAGGATAGCCACTGGTCTCTCCTCATAAGAACTGTCGGGCTGTAAGTCAATCTCCTCTATCGCGATGTGAGTGTGGGCCATATCATCCCGAAGATATCATCTCAACGACGAGATGTGGAATACATCGTGAATATAGTGCAAGTGCTCTGACAACCCCAATCTGTATGCCACCGGCCCTATCCTCTCGATAATTGGAAATGGTCCTACGTACCTCGGAGCCAACTTCCCCTTCTTCCCGAATCTCATTACTCCTTTCATAGGAGACACCCGCAGTAATACTTGGTCCCCCACGCTAAACTCTCGGAAGAACCGCATCGCATCGGCGTAGCTTTTCTGCCTGTCTTGGCTACCCAAATGCGACTCCTGATTAACTCAATCCTAGATGACGTATCCTGAATTACTTCCGGTCCGAGTAACTTGTTGTCCCCCACCTTTAGCCAACAAGCGAGATAACGACAAGGTCTTCCATACAATGCCTCAAATGGGGCAATGCCAATCGTGAACTGATAGGAGTTATTATAAGCGAACTCCACCAGTGGAAGATACGACTCCTAACCCCCACCAAAGTTAAGGACACACATGCATAGCATATCCTCCAGCATCTGATTAGTATGCTCTGTCTGTCCGTCCATTTGTGGGTGATAAGTTGAACTCAATCTCAACTCTGTACCCATAGCCTCCTGAAAGCTCTCCCAGAAGTGCGACACAAAGATCTTATCTCCATCAGACACAAAATCTAGGGTCACCCCATGTAGGCTAACTACCTCGGCAATAAACAACTATGCATACTGGCCCGTGGTGTAGTCTGTCTGCACTGGCAGAAAATGAGCTACCTCGGTCCACCGATCCACTATAACCCATATGGAATTGTGATCCCACTGTGATGTAGGCAGCCTAGTAATGAAATTAATGGAAATGCTTTCCTATTTCCACGTAGGTATCTCCAACGACTGAAGTTACCCTGGTGTTCTCTGGTGGTCCACCTTTACCATCTGACAAGTAGTACATTTGGACACGAACTCCGTAATGTCACTCTTCATCCCACTCCACCAGTACTGTCGCCTCATATTTTGGTACATTTTATCCCCTCCGGGATGTTCAGAAAATCTGGACCCGTGCGACAGCGTCATCACTTCATTACGTAAGTATTATCCCTCCGGGACCACTAATCTCCTATTAAACTACAAAACTCCATCAGAACTCACTGAATAGGACTCATCACCCTCAGCTAATAGTCATACAGTCTGATCCTAACAAAACGTGTCAACTGCTCGGGCGTGGATCACCCTCGTAATAATTTTTGGCATGACCGTCATCACAGATACAAAGGAACGGGCCACCGCGCCCTGATGTCCCAACTCTTTCCACTTTGCCTTCCATACTTCCACTACCTCACCCACCGGTCTACGGCTTAATGCATCGGCAAATACATTAGTCTTTCCCGGATGGTACTGTATCTCGAACTGGTAGTCTTTCACAAACTCCAGCCACCTATGCTGACGCATGTTCAACTCCCGCTGAGTGAACAAGTATTGCAGTGACTTGTGGTTCGTGAATAAGCGAAACTTCTCCACCAACAAGTAATGCCTCCAAATCTGTAATGCAAACACGACCGCTGCTAACTCGAGGTCGTGGGTGGGGTAAGTTCTTTCATGGGGCTTAAGCTTGCGGGAGGCATAAGCTATAGCCTGCTCCTCCTGCTGAAGTGCTCCACCGAGTCCCTGTAGAGAGGCGTCAGTATACACTAGGTACTCCACTCCCGGTCAGGGTAAGGCAAGAATAAGTTCCTAAGTCAGCTTATGACCTCAACGGTACGGAGATGATGGGCTTGAAGACTAACTTCCTTTATGACCTCAATGGTCGGGCTGATGACTTATATGGGTGCATAGACCTTTTTGACTTTAGAATTTTGAACCTCCGTAGGATAAGACACATTTAGAAGATTCAACTGATAGGTCCTGCTCCCTTTCTTAGCTGGGGAGATCATATATTCCTCTAGTAAATATTTGGCTTCTTTTATTTGAGCTCTCTATAAGGACAAAAATTTCCAATTGAGTCCGTTGTATGTTTATTTAACTTATTCCCAGAACAAAACATGTTTGAGTCATATATCATATTTTTATTTTCATGATACCACACAGATTATGCCGTATTGAAGATTATTGAAGACATTGCAGCAAAGTTTCCAAGAATTTATCATGCCAGTTTATGGTTCATATTTCATCTTTAAGTTTATTTGCATTCCGAGATCACTCAGGTATGAATGTTTAATTTTAATGGGACTCAGAATTTTTTTTAAATGTTTAATGATGTTATTTTATTAAATAAATGTATTTAAAAGAGTTTCAAATCATTTACACTTCATTTATTCTGAGATAAACATCATTTAAGAGTTGTGATAAAATCAAACACATGCGAGTTTTTGTTCAAGCGACTATGTCAGTCATTCGAGCGACATGGGGGTGTCGTTCGAGCGATAGGACCATGTTATTCGAGCGATAAAACGACTTAAATAATATTATTTAAGGTGTGTTTCCCCAGGTTTTTGAAGTGTGTGCAGTCCAGAATTGAGTTTTCATAATAATACGTTTCTGCACAAAAGTTTTCTAAGATTTTTAAGTCTAACACATCCTTAGAGTTTCAAAGATCCGAGTTTTCATTACTATATGCGATAGTGATCTTTGCGGTGAAGAAGAAAAAGAGCTGTGTTCAACATCGTAGACGTTATAAGCCATATCGGTGGACACTGAGACATACGTGGAGGCGTGTGTTGTGGACGAGAATTGTGGAAGAAGGACTTTTTGCGTGGGCACTGTGGAGGAGTGGTTAAAGATCAGAAGTGCATCAAGTCTAGTGGGGGATCGATTCATTGAGTAAGACTTGCGTTTGTTCATTATAAATTCACATTCATAGTGATTGTCTGGCTTGGGCCGTCCGAGGTTTTTTCCCTTAGTGGTTTCCTCGTACATCCGACGTTGTGAGTATTCTTTACTTTATTTTACTTGCTTTAATCACTAGATGAATGCTTAGGATTAATCAAGATAAAATTTGGTTAAGTTAAAATTTGTTCACAACTTGGTGCTAATTAAAAATTGGAAAAAGGGTTTTCATAAAACGAAATTTTTCGTCATCCTCAAAACATTTTTCGCATAAAATAAGGGGCCTACACTCTCTAATCCATAACATTCTATACAAAAAGTAATGTAAAGTCCGTGATGAAGATAAAATGTGTAAATTAGACTCAGAAGTAGTTTAAAGAAATTTACAAGGGTTGTCTTAGAAGATCAAATCGAGGTTGGAAGTGTGGGAATTTATTCTTAAAATCATGTAAGACGTTTATTTTCCAATGAAGGTGTGTTAGTTCATTTTTAAATAATAATGGAGTTTATAAGAATGAATTATATTTATACTTTAAATATATAATATGATATGTTTGTCAATTAAACTTAGTTGGAATACCGGTGACTTTGGTTTAATCTAATCATGACAAATTCGAATTCCTATTCTAGTTCAATTGAATAGTCCACACCTATATAGGACATTAACATCTTATAGATAAAGCATCGTGTGCAGTCCTAGAAGTCATATCAAACTATAAGAACATGTCTGATGGTTGGAGAAATTATCCTATAGTTCAAAAGAAGATTATAATCGGTACATTCAAGAATGAATTGAATAGGACCACCTGTGAGATTAAAGTCTAAGAGTTGTCTTGATTAGACTTGAGAAATCTTGCACCATCTAGAAAGGGTCCATATATTCATAATCCCTAGGGTTATGAGGATTAAAATTCTTTCATAATTATTGTTTTCACTATTCTAGTAAAGATTCATTTTTATTGGATCTCAGTCTCCAAATATTTAGCCGTTATTGTGTAAATTGGTCGGAGATCATAATTTGAAGCAATCTGCATCCCGGAATAATCTTGGATTATGATACCCCATTTAAGAACTTACGATTATTATTTCTACAAGTAAAACTGATCGATGGATTATTTTATAATTCGGTAGAGTAAAGAGAAAGTTAAATATGAGAATTAAATAATTGATTATGTGTTGGTAAAAATCAATTAGTGACAAATTCATTTGACTAAGTGTGTGTCAGACACTTAAGGTGGGGAATTATATTATATATCAAATCAACTTTGAAAATAGGACCTCTTTATTCTGAGTAATTAAGAGTTAACTAAAATAGAGTGTTGTCCTTATTATTTAGTTGAAATTATGGTTAAATAAAAAAGGAAATCATTTACGAGAGTGTCATTTGGGATTTCTGAATATATTTTTGGAAGCCAATTTGATTATTTGCCTGTGTCCCTAGTATATTCTGTTGCCCAAATCGTAGGCCCGAAGCTCTTTAGAAGCCCTGTTTAACTAAAGACCGTGACTAACACCTATTTATATGAGGGTAATCTAGTGTTTTAGGGTGATGATCCATTATATATGGTTATAGAGGGAGAGGAAAAATACTATTCACATTTTTATGAAGGGGTGAGGAGAGAGAAAGTGATTTCTCTCACATTTCACCAGTTTTTCATATCCAAGAATTCCCATACACAAGGCTTACTTTGGATGGATAATATAATGAAATATTATAAACATTATGACGGAGGGAAGAAATATTATCATCTTTATCAGTAAATTTTACCTCACAAGGATCACAATAAGATTCGCAAGGTATTGTATTTAAAACCCTCTCTTTATCCTTTAAACCTATTTCCTATTTTTCAATTTCAGTCCCATTTCCTAAAAATTTGCATCAGATCCTCGATTGAGATTGATCATGTTTTGGAAAGGTCCATGTTGTCCAACTTAAAACCCTTGATTAAATGTTGTAGGAAAATACATTTTTGTATATTACTTGATATTAATATGGTTTTGCATAGATTTTAATTTTTATATCCCTTGCATCATGGTCACATGAATTTTATATTTGTGTGAATGGATCCTGAGGTGGTTTATCCATGGTTATTTTCATTATAGATTCAACTTGGTTGTAATAATTATTTTTTTAATTCTTTCATTAATTGATGTATATAGAGGATATTGGGAGGGGATGTAATATATTTTACTCGTAGAATCATGTATTTAAATGGGTTATGGTATTAGAAATTTTTTAGGGAGTTGGTGATGTTTTGAGGAAGTTATGTCCATCTTTTCATCCTCATTGGGAACCCTAGATGAAGAAGATGGGATGCAAACTTGGATCGATCGATCTGGACCCTCGCAATTTTGTTTGGTTGTTGTAGTTTTCAATTGTTCGTGCAACAGTTCTTTGTTACCAAACTTCCATGATCAAAATGAATTATTTATAGAGGCTTAATACATGAACAACTCTAGGATACAATGGAGTTTACTTCAGGGAGACTTCTTACATACTTCAAGCGAGATTCTTGTTTGTAAGGACAAAATTTACAATTGAGCCCATTATATAGTTTTGACTTATTCCCGGAACAAAACAAGTTTGAGTCATAGGTCGTATTTTTATTGTCATGATCCCACACAGACTATGACATGTTGAAGTTTAATTGAAGATGTTGCAGCAAAGCTTTAAAGAATTATTTATGCCGAAGTTTAATTGGTGCAAGTTTATTCGTCTTCAAAGTTCAATTGATTTCAGAGATCACTCAGGTATGAATGCGTAAATTTAATGAGACTCGAAATTTAATTTTTATAAAGATAAAGATGTTATTTTATTAAATAAATGTTTTTAAAAATGTTTTATAAGTGTTTGAAATGTTTTACACTTCGTTTAAATCTGATAAGGACGGGTTAGAGAATAGTTTTATTAGGACTCTAATTCGCGTGTCGCTCAAACGACTTCAAGTGACATTCACTGTCGTTCAAGCGAGATGCCACTGTAATTTGAATGACATGGTCATCTCGTTCGAGCGACAACATGCTTCATTCGAGCGATCCACCACCTTAGAAAAAGTATTTATAGGTGTGTTTCCTTCAGATTTTGTAAGTATGCATTCTGGAAAAACTGTTTACGAACCAGTACATTTCTGCACACAAGTTTTCTAAGGTTTTCCAAAATGAATGCATCCTTAGAGTTTTAAAGATCCAAGTTATCATTAATATATACTATAGTGATCTTTGTGGCACAAGGAAGAGTTGTTATACACTCGAACATTTATAGTTTAGTGGTGAAGATTCGGTGGAGTCCGATTTCAACATCGTAGACGTTATAAGCCATATCGGTGGACACCGAGACATACGTGGATGCATGTGTTGTGGACAGGTATCGTGGAAGAAGAACTTTCTGTGTGGGCACTGTGAGAGGTGTGGTTGAAGATCATAAGAGCGACAAGTCTCATGGGGATCGAGTCCTTGAATAAGACTTGTGTCTTTTCATTATAATTCAACATTCATAGTGATTGTCTGGATTGGGCCGTGTGAGGTTTTTTCTCATTGTGGTTTTCCTTGTACATTCGGCGTTGTGAGAATTCTTTTCTTTATTTTACTTCCTTTAATCACTAGATGGATGTTTAGGATTAATCAAGATAAAATTTGGTTAAGTTAAAATTAGTTCACAACTTGGTGCGAATTAAAAGTTGGAAAAAGGTTTTTCATAAAAAGAGAAAATTATTTTGTCATCAAAACACTTTACGCATAAGAAAAAAAAGGGACCATCAAATTGGTATCAGAGGCTGTTGCACTAATTTATTGTGTAGATCCTTGTTTTTGTGTTTTGGGGTTATTATCGATTTCTCTCCTTATTTGTGTTTCTCTCGATGGAGTCACTAAGTTTTGACGAATTACATCTTTTGAATTTAAAGTTTTCCAAATGAATTGAAGTTTTGGAGGAAGAAAATTCACGTTTTAGAAATATGATTGAATATTTGCAAATGTTTTAAATTCAAAGAGATATCATTCGTGAGAAGTTTGGAACTTTATATAATAACTTTGAATCTTTAAAAGTTTCCTAAACGAAGAGTGGTGATATAGTTCTCATGTTAGAGAAATAATTAGAGGATTTAAAAAATTCTAGGGTTTGTGCCGTTGATGAAAATATTTTGATTAATGATTTTGTGGCATGTGAGAAGACTCTTAGGGATGAGTTTGCTCACATTGATGGGGAGCGCGATAACCTTCTTGGGGTAATTGAAAATCTAAAGAAGGAGTCTAATTCTTTGCTTGAGTCCAAAATTTTGATGTTGCAAAATAATTTAACCGACTCGAGTCGTGTGCATAGTGATGGTAGAGACTTATCTTGTTTTAGTGGTTTGAATGTAAAATACAAAACCATATTTTGTTTTAGAGCGTCGATCACATCCGAGGGTGTTAGAAAAGGTCAACCTAAAGGTCCCGTTCCTCAACGTGTTTTCACATGTTCGTAGTCTGGTTGGAAAGTTCACTTTACGAGTTTTCACTATAATCTTAGACAAGACCTTAGGAAGTTTATATGTAGTGTCACGTCGGTTCCCAAAACTCGTTTTGTTAGGTATACACCGGGTTGGGTTAGGAAATTCGTTTTGGAGATGCTAAATGCTTCGTTGATCTATTCTCACATGCATGCACATGATTCTTCACTTGTTTTTGTTATGGTTGATGTGTTACCATTTTTGTCACACGCTAGTCTTTACATCATGATTTATATCTTGCTAGTGTTATGACAAGTATATCATTTTGTATTATATTTTTGAATTTATTGAGTCTTATTTGAAAAATACAGAAAAAAAAATTGGCTTATTATATTTTTGTGAAAATTTAAAAAGATTTGCATTTTGTTTGAGTCAAAATATGTTGAAAAACCAAAAATAATTTTTGAAACAAACGAAAAATGGTGTGTTTTGTTTTTGTTTTTGAGTTGACATGTTTAATGTGGCATATTGGTGTGGTTGGACACCATTACTTTCATTATCCATGTGGCTAGGACATTTGGACATATTTATCGATGCTTAGAATGATCTTAACCATTGTATTATGGGGTTGTTTCGAAGTTGATATGCATTTTGATTCGACTTTGTATATATTCCATCTTTGCACACATGCACGAGTTTATATGAATGCTTGACATCTCTTGCATATTTAAGTTTGGTGAGACGTTCTTATCTTAATTTTCTCATCTATGCGTAAGTAGACATAAGGAGGAGGTGTGCATATAAGAACCGTTTACCATGATGGTTTTAATTGATAAAATGATGAGTGCTCATGGGAAATGGATGCGAGAGTGTAAAATTGACTCGTCGTGAAAGCCACCATTTAAAAGAGCTCGCAAACATTTAAAGGCAATAAAGCCAAAATGGTCCAATTTAGTTTATGTTCATTCAAAACAAAATATGATATATATTTGAGGGAGTTCGTATGGATAAATTAAACGGGTTTGCACCACGAATGCTAAAGTTGAAAAATCGTGTCATGACATTATTGCTTGTAGAATCGTCAAAATTTCGGATTTGTGTGCATGTTTGATTGTTTAGTTCATTTAACTCACACTTTAATTGTCACATATGGCTAATATAAAGTTTAATGATTTATTTCTATCAATTAGAACTTCTTGATCATTCCGATGTGTTGGAATTGTGATTCATTTTTTGTAGTTCACACCCATACATTCCATGTTCATGTTTGAGCACATCGGTTCAATGTTAGCATGTAACTCACATTTGGCTGTGATGTAGGGGGAGATTTGTTGAGCAGTGTGCTTATTTGTTGCACACATTTGTATCTACATTGGTATCTTGTTTATGTGCATATTTGATATTCGGATTTAAAAGTTATTTTCTTTCAAATCGGTATCATAATATTTGGCTCACATATTTCATTATGATTTATATTATTTGTTCCTCCATACTTCACTGGGTATTTGTTTGTTTCATGTGTGTAGGTATGCTTAAAGAGATTCGAGATTTCAGGTCTACATCACATTCAGACATTCAGAGAGAGTTTCATGCTTGCCAGTCCATTATTTACTAGTCTTGTCTTGTATTTTTCTATTTTAGGTTTATGGGATGGGATTTAGGCATCATACGGTTTGACGACTCGGCTTAGGCATTTCACTGTTGATTTTGTCCCGGAATAGTCAAACGGGGAGATTTGTAAGGACAACATTTCCAATTGAGTCCATTGTATAGTTTTGACTTATTCCTATAACAAAACACATTTGAGTCAAAGGTCGTATTTTTATTGTCCCAATCCCACACAGACTATGATGTGTTGAAGTTCAATTGAAGACATTGCGGCAAAGCTTCAAAGAATTATTTCTGCCGAAGTTTAATTGGTGAAAGTTTATTTGTCTTCAAAGTTCAATTGATTTTTGAGATCACTCAGGTATGAGTGTGTAAATTTAATGAGACTCGAAATTTAAATTTTGTAAAGATAAGGATGCGATTTTATTAAATAAATTATATTAAACGTGTTTTAGAAGTGTTTGAAATGTTTTACACTTCGTTTAAATCTAATAAGGACGGATTAGAGAAGAGTTTTACTGGGACTCTAATTCGTACGTCGCCCAAATGACTTCAAGCGGCATTCACTGTCATTCAAGCGAGATGCCATAGTCGTTTAAACAACATGGTCATATCATTCGAGCCACAAATTCTTTTGTTCGAGCGAGCCATCACCTTAGCAAAAGTATTTATAGGTGTGTTTCCTTTAGATTTCGTAAGCGTGTGTTCTAGAAAAATTGTTTATGAACCAGTACGTTTCTGCACACAAGTTTTCTAAGGTTTTCCAAAGTAAATGCATCGTTAAATTTTTAAAGATCTGAGTTATCATTGATATTTGGTATAGTGATCTTTGAGGCACAAAGAAGAGTTTTTCTACACTTGAACATTGTTGGTTTTGCGATAAAGATTCGGTGGAGTTCGGTTTCAACATCGTAGACCTTACAGGCCATATCGGTGAACACCAAGACATATCTGGACGTTTGTTTTATGGATAGTTATCATGGGAGAAGGACTTTCTGCGTGGACACTGTGAGAGGAGTGGTTGAATATGAGAAGAGCGTCAAGTCTCGTGGGGATCGAGTCATTGAGTAAGACTTGTTTCTGTTCATTGTAATTCCACATTCATAGTGATTGTCTAGCTTGGTCCGTCCGAGGTTTTTTCCGATTGTGGTTTTCCATGTACATTCGGTGTTGTGAGCATTCTTTACTTTATTTTACTTACTTTAATCACTAGATGGATCTTTAGGATTAATCAAGATAAAATTTGGTTAAGTTAAAATTAGTTCACAACTTGCTGCGAATTAAAAATTGGAGAAAAGGTTTACATAAAAAGAGAAAATTGTTTTGTCATCCCTAAAACACTTTCCGTATAAGAAATAAAAAGGGACCATCATTTTTCTTGTAGAATTATTCTCTAAGAAGAACTCTAGGCCATGATGAAAAGAGGAATTTGATTCCTAATTGAATTTTCATTATATTTTTGGTAGTTTATTATGATTCTTTCATCTTTATCATGTTGATAATTTTTGTTCTCTAATTAATTAATTAATTAGGATCCTACGTTATTACCGACAACATGGATTATTATTATGACCGGTCTAGATCACATTTTTTCCAAAAAATCCGTATTTATTTGTTCTTTTTAAATTGAATTTATTCAGTAAATTAATTTAAAGGTATAAATTAAATTTCAATATCTTAGCTTGATTTTAATTTAATAATACTTTATTTTTGCAAAATTAAAATAGTGACATCGGGAAATGTAAAAGTGAATTGGGAGTTACCAAGTATTTACTTCGGGGATTTAGAATTGAATGATTTTTTTTAAATAATTCTAAAGTTTAAAATATTAAGTGGGAGGGGTTTCCAACATAAACCATGCTATCTCCATTGGTTTTTGGAGAATGTGATGTGGTTACTTCCTCATGTCATTTTTTATTTGGCCTCCATCAGATGGATTTAATCATGGTACCCAGTATCCTAAAAACACTTCAGTGATAGTTCATTGAAAATGAATGTGAATGACTTTGGTCACCCTATAGAGGACGTTCTACACAAGCGGGTTTGATTTCAAGTAATTAAAATGAATCTAATGATATCCTCCCCATCCGAAACACTGTCATAATATGTGGGATCACAAGAAATCGTATATTCATTATGTTGGACATAAGTTTCCTCGAATGTCTAGATAACATAATGAAAGATGAAAATTTATCTAGTTCAAGGTGATGTGATTTAAGCTTTCATTGAGAAATCCCACTTTATAGGGGACCTAGGATGAACGACGGGATTAGTTTTTAACTAACGGTAGAGAGATGGAATTTACCGACGGTAGAGGTCTACCATTTTAAAGTTTAATCAAATTCATTCTCAAGTTTAAATTGGAAATTTATTTTTTCAATGATGATTCTATGATTTCAATAATGAAATCAAATTTCACTCATTGGTTCCATTCTTAAAATTTTAATTGGAATAAAATTCAAGGATTGGTAATGTAATTGGACAATGTTCTAACTTAAAGTGATACTAAACTAGCTTAACGCACAATTCCCATCACTTTTAAAATAGTGATGTGATTGATTCATCGTGTTACTATTTGTCTTTCCTCCCCATCAAAGTCAATTGATCGCAGAATCACAATAAATTTTAAAATTTATCATAATTCTTTTAAATTAAGTGTTACATATGTTCGGTTTCCCATCGTGGACGTTATATATTATTGTTTTAATTTTAAAGAAATGATCGTTTGGAACTTTTCAACACTAATGTTGATTGATTAGGATCAATAATAATCATATTCTTGAAATGATGTTCATCATTAGTTTAACGAGTAATTCTTTGTATTAGCTGCGGTGGGAAAACCCAAATCCATTTTCTTAATTCGCGAGTGAGAATTATCGGTAGCCAAGAGATGGTGTTATTTGTTGAAGATCTTTATTTATCTCCGAAAATGGAGGTCAAAAGATAAGACTAAGTCTCAAGTACAATGGTTTGGGGTTAAAATAGTTGACATTCCATGGTAGTAGTGAGAAAGACGAAAGGTGGGTGTTTTCACTCCAAGTAGTTGAAAACATTGAGAGCAATGATGTCCGTTTTTTCCATGTTTAATAAGGAGAAGGACATGGTAATGATTTATTTATTAAAAGTAAATGCACCATTTAAGATCAGATCAACGAAAACCTAGTGTATACTCGGGAACCACAAATCAAGTCTGTAACTCTTCGCAGAGGTTCCACGTAAATAGGCAAGATCAAGACTAAAACTCTTTGCAGAGTTTCCACGTAACTAGGAAAATACTTAAAAGATGGATGTTCCTAATAAAGGGTATTAAGAATATGGCAAAAGTATTATTACTAGGATATCTTTTTAGATTAGTGAAGACATAAGAATAATATAGGTAAATTATTTAATGTTGCTCTTTTTAGCAAATTTGGTTTCCGTTTCTAAATTGGCATTGAGAAAATATTCAATTATTTTAATAAAATTATTTTTATTGAAATCGGGATATCTTTTATCTGTTCTGGTACAGTATGAAATAATTTATAAATTATAAGGTTTGTCTCCCCAATACTGCTATAAGCAAAAATGAATAATTTTAATCGATAAGCCATTAGAGAGAATTAGTGAAACCAAACACGATTTTGGCACTTGCGCTTATGTTATTTTATTTTAAAAGGAATTCAAAGACTGGTTTAAAGTTGACAATTGAGTTCATTATAAGTAGAGGCAATTATAGTCAATGGATCGTGTTTTGAAGGGAAAATGAACAAGAAGCCCTTTTACGACAAAAAGCTAGAGAGAAAAAGATGTGTTGGAAATGGGTCATTTCGATTTGTGTGGTCCTATGAATATCCTGCCAAGATGTGTTTTTGAGTACTTCATTAATTTCACTAATGAGTACTCAAGGTATGGATGTGTTTACCTTATGCACCACATGTCTAAAGACTTCGATTAGTTCAATGTCTATAAGCTAAAGGTGGAACACAGGTGAGGTAAAATAAGCCAAACTATAAGTTAGGATTGTGGGGTTGTCTACCTCTTTGGAGAGTTTGGAATAATTTATTAGAGGTGGGTATTATATACCGATTGTTTAGACCCAGTATTCCACTTCATAATGGTGTAGAGAATATGATGGAATAAGACTATTTTAGATGAGATAAGGTCCATGGTTAGTTGTTCAAGACTGTAAACTTCGGATTTGGATTTTACTTAATATATAGAATACACACGTTGAATTTAGTTTCTTTTTAACCGGTCTCTCTAATTCCCATTGAACATTGCCTATTCTAGCACATGTTTGGATCCGGGGGCATCCACGCTCATGCTATGGAAAGAGACAAGGAAGTTGAAATTAAGGGGAGAGGTATACCTCTTTGATGGTTTTCATAAAGTTTATAAAGGTATCTTATATCATATTTCTAAGTACAAGAAGGCATTGATTATATCAATGCTTGGTTCTTGAAAAAGGGTTATGTAATAAAAGAAGGTCCCAAGTGTAAGATATACTTACCAGAGAAAAGGGAAAATCATATTATCGATGTTTCTAGACCACCCATATAGGATGAAATACAACCTAATACCGATAGTACACTACGTAGCGATAGTGAAGTATTACCGATGATCAGGATATATGTGTCACTTATACTAAATAACTAGTGGTGCCATGTCATTGTGGGAACATCAGGTGCCATCCTAACTTTCAAGTGATTTTAGGTGAACATATCAGTGAGATCCCAAGGAAACACGTATCGGGTCCCAGTAACTACAATGAGGCATTCCAAGCCAATGAATCTTAGCTTTGGCTTATGACTATGGATACCAAATAGTTCTATGTATTTGAATCCAGTTCTAGTTACTTGAAGACTTGTTGATGGGATAAAAATAATCAATCTACAAGAAGTTAAAACACAGATGACTTTACTAGGCTTGGGAAACGTTTTAATCATAAAGAAAGGGATTAGATATGAGAAAACCTTCTCGTTGGTAGCCACTAGTATATTAACATTCTTTCACCTTCAAGACTAAATTCTAAATGATTTTCTTAATGAGTACGTAGTAAGAAGTCAAGAAAGAGAAATGTTATAAGCTATTGCGATCCATTTATGGATCTACACTAACTCAAAAGTCTTGGGATATTCATTTTGATCATGCAATTAACTTTTTTAATTTTGATTAAATTTTTAATAATACTTTCTACTATAAGAAGAATGACAAAAATGTGGTGGCATTTCTTATACAACATGTGGATGATATTCTACTAATCGGGAACGAGGTTGTTGTGTTGCCTTACATGAGAGTGTGTTTCTTTGAATAATTTGATATACTGTGTAAGAATATGAATTAAGTTACCCATGTGATTAGGTTGTCTTATCCCATTAAACAATACACACTTTGTGCCTCTAGTTAAGAGGTCGTTCCAAAAAATTTCAAGTCAAGACTTATTCAAGGGCTTCATCAACTTCACCCTGACATCATTTAATTCCCCATCCGTGAGAATACCACTTTACGGGAAAGTAATGGACTAATATGAAATAGTACACACATGGTATACCATAACTTAAATTGTATTTTCTTAAAGTGAAAATGTATTAAACTTATCTGTTTGTGCTTTTGGAGATTTTGGAAATTTGCTCTATATATATGCCATATACTTTCACTAATATAAAAATTAGTTTTAAATGGGTATTATGTATTTTTATAAAACTTTATAAAATATAAATAAATATTTTTTGTTTTTCATCCGTACGAAAATGAGCAAATTTTCAATTTGGTCAACAAATTTTCTTTGTTGTTGGCTTTGATGTCGCCATTAATGCAATATGGAGTATTCTAATTGAAGTGGAGATTTTCCTCGTTGTATATACAAATGCTGTTAAAACTCCAAAGTTCTCTGGAACTTCCCGGGACTTGGGTTTTCATCGCAGTTTTGCTCTAGCAATGCATTTCGTCACTGCAGTGGCAACTCCAGAGTTGGCACAAAAAAGGAGGCATTGTAAAATGTGAAAATTATATTTTTCTTCCATATCTTTGGTGTGTTGGGGAAGAATCATATTTATGTGGACTAGAATAGCTTTGGGATGCTTAGACTTGCGGCCACAATTTTGAAATGACTATTTAGCTCATATTCTTTCCACAAACTAGTTAAGGTTTTTGAAAGATTTTTGCCTCAAGATTTTATCGTAATAATTTATAGAGAGAAAAAATTTCTTTTTATTTCTGAGATATTAAAGTTTTTAAACTTTGATCTAAAATCTGTTTAAGGTTCCATTACTTCACCATTAAACCTCAAACAAATCTCTTTCTAATTTTTCCTATGTAATTTTAAAATACTAATATCTGAAATATACTTTTTGTGATGTCGTGCGACCATTACGCCAATTATTATCAGTTAAAACGCCTTATGGACTGCATTATTAGGCCATGGCCGTTAAGTGAATTATTTTAGCGTGGAGAAATTTATAACTTTATTATTAGGACAAACTTACATGCTTCAGCTTTATCATCAGAGTTGGAAGATAAATGAACTATTGCATTTTAAAGATGCACAATATAAAGATATCGACAAGTGAACACTAATTCCATTGATAATAATAGTGATAAAAGTTTCTAATAAAAGTATCTAAACATAACTAGCCTTTATCCTCATACAAATGCTTTCAATAAAACTAAAAATTGAAATATTACAATTAAAAGTGAAATCTATAAGATCTAATATGCATTAAGTAAACATTTCTCTTGAAAACTCTTAGTATCGAATTCCTTTTACATGACTTCAAACTATACTCTGTGGTCCCTAAAGTAGTCTATGACCACTCATCATGAGGAAACAAGGAACATAGAGTGGATGAGCTCAAATATCCAGCAAGGATGATATCAAAATTCCTCAGCCACCTGGCAATGTTAGTATATATAGAGTCAAACGATTTACGAATGATGTAATGTAAATAGAGTAATTCACAAGAACTGTGAAATATAAACAAATAAGAAAGGAAAGAATAATATTTATAAACCCCTCATATTACCCCGAGGAATTAAGGGTCAATCTCCCTTAGTTCACCAATTCGCGACTTCTCCCAAGGCTCTATCTCCCTTGGTTCAACCTCATAGTCCGAGGCCTTTATTATTAACCTTTGACATCTCATTATCTGCAAACTTATTGTATGTATATGCCTCGACCTCCCCTCTTGCCGAATTCTAGGATGGGGGATGCACGGACTGCTGCTAACTCCATGACCTAAACTGATCAGTCCCCCTAGGAATAACCGTCTTGACCTCAACACTAATCATGAGGCCCTCA
>Ga0115848_100053_pt1 | contig 27476 bp, 20 predicted proteins | sample InSIn3gowninarea_FD_83862 | JGI IMG/M metagenome (GOLD analysis project Ga0115848, IMG submission 83862) | reverse complement strand
GATAAAAAAAACGATTTTTTTTTTTTTATTTGTAGTTGCTTTGTCTACTTTCTATCGAAAGTGCATTCTTACCTAATTCAAAGGCAAAACCTAAAGTTAATACTAAGAAAAATAAAAGCATTATAATCTTTATCTTAGATTTATCTCTTTTTAAATGAAACAAACACTGCAGCAGCAAATCATGTGGGAAGTTTAAGTGATATGGCTCTAAGAGCTGTATACATGGCAATAGCAGCGCACATTATCGATATTTCTTATAACCATTGATCGATACACTACGCAGGTCTAGTTGAACACATGAATGATTTCTTTATGAAGAACAGTGACATAAATTTAAAGCAACCCTTGGCTAACTTAGGGTTAACTAGTGCTTCACTACAGAGTATTATTATGAATTCAATTAATAACTCTATTAGTAAATCAATTTGAAGTGGTTCCATATTAGGAAGCGATAAATTTATGTCACTGTAGAATGCCGTTAACAGCACTATACCTTTAAGTATACTCTTGAAAAAGGTATTTAATTGAGTTTAATGAGTCATTTAAAAGATGTTCTTTCTGACTCTATGCGAGAGTATACCAGTACTCAAATCTTAACAGAGCTAGCCAACTTTAGACGTCCCAGTTAGAAAAATTATGTACACTCTTTATAGTATTTTTTGCCCTTATTTGTGAGCATAACGCTCGCAAAGCGCTCGAATAGCGCTTGTGAAACCCTTTAAGGCAACCTTTTATTATAATTATTATGTTAGATTTATATCTTTTAAACGAAACCTTTACTAACGGTTCAAATCACTCTTCATTAACTTTTGTTTCACTAGCGTCAATTTTTTCTGGTATTTTTGTTATTATTAGCAAAAATCCTATAGTTTCAGTCCTATTTTTAATAGGACTATTTTTAAATATTGCAGGTTATTTAATGTTGTTAGGTATAAACTTTATAGGTTTATCTTATTTATTAGTATACGTAGGAGCAGTATCCATTCTATTTTTATTCATTCTTATGTTAATTAATGTAAGGATATCTGAGCTGACTACTGATAATAGCAACAGTATTCCGTTAGCTATTATGATCGGTATTTTCTTTAATGTAACATTATACAAGCTGTTACCTACAAATCTAAGTTCAATGTTTAATATATATCCATATTCCAACGTGGCTAGTGTAAATAATATGTCTTACTCTACTTATTACACTCCTATTAGTATTAAAGATCTTAGTGGTTTAGCTTCAAATAATGACATATCATTTGTTAGTTCCCACATCTGAGATGGTGGATTAGCTGAGGCATCTCATATAACAAGTATTGGAAACATATTATACACTAGTTACCCCTTATGATTATTAATAACATCTATCATATTATTACTAGCCATGGTAGGAGCTATTGTTATAACAATAAAACAAAAATAAAAATAAAAAAAAGAAGTCTAACATTTTATATTTTTGCAGGTTAAAATAACAGTATTAGAAAAGAGCTCTCGGAGATAAAAGTTGATCTGTTAAGTGATTTTTTTATCTAATCTAGGGCATTATTACTCATGAGACAACTTAGAATAATATTGTTATTTTTTTACAGGAGTTAATGAAGCTGAATTAATAATATGTTTATCTGTCCTTCACTACGACTGCTCTTTCTATTTTAGCTTTCTTTCTTTTAAGCTAGAAATGAATAATGCACCTGTTTGCATTCAATAATTTACATTAATCAATTAAGAATGCTTAAAAATCAATAAGTAAGTAAAAATAGAAACTTAATAAAAACTTTACATTAGTAATATACTTACATAATTATATATTATACAATAAATAAGTGATACAGTTAGAAATTTATCGCTCTAAAAAAAAAAAAAAGCTATAATTTACATTAGTAATATAGTTATATATTATACAATAAATTAGTGATACAGTTAAAAATTTATCGCTCTAAAAAAAAAAAGCGCTATATCATTTAAAGGAATTAGCTCAATTGGTTGAGCAACCGTTTTACACACGGAAGGTTAGGTGTTCGAGTCACCTATTCCTTACGCCTTTTTAGATCGAGTAACTTAAACACACATATTAAATATACTTTAAGTAGATTTTTTAATCAAAATAAGAACCTTTAGATACACTTTAAATAATGCACTAATTTATAAACAATTTTTAATAAAATGAGAATTTTTAAAAGTCACCCTTTAATCAGTTTAGTAAATGGATACTTAGTTGATTCACCTCAACCTTCAAATATTAGTTACTTATGAAATTTCGGTTCATTACTTGGTTTCTGTTTAGTTATACAAATAGTTACAGGTGTTACATTAGCAATGCATTATAACCCTAGTGTATTAGAAGCATTTAATTCTGTTGAACATATAATGAGAGACGTAAACAATGGATGATTAATACGTTATTTACACGCAAATACAGCTTCAGCCTTTTTCTTTTTAGTTTATCTACACATAGGTAGAGGTTTATACTACGGATCTTACAGAGCTCCTAGAACGTTAGTATGAACTATAGGTGTTGTTATATTTATATTAATGATGGCTACAGCCTTTTTAGGATATGTTTTACCATACGGTCAAATGAGTTTATGAGGTGCAACTGTTATTACTAATCTTATGAGTGCTATACCATGAGTAGGACAGGATGTAGTTGAGTTTATTTGAGGAGGTTTCAGTGTTAATAACGCTACTTTGAATAGGTTCTTCGCTTTACACTTTGTATTACCATTTGTATTAGCTGCATTAGCATTAATGCATTTAATAGCATTACACGATAGTGCAGGATCAGGTAATCCACTTGGTGTTTCGGGTAATTACGATAGATTACCTTTTGCTCCATACTTCATATTTAAGGATTTAATAACTATATTCTTATTTATTGTAGTATTATCAGTATTTGTTTTCTTTATGCCTAATGTTTTAGGTGATAGTGATAATTATATTATGGCTAACCCAATGCAAACTCCACCTGCTATAGTACCCGAATGATATCTATTACCATTCTATGCTATCTTAAGATCTATACCTAATAAATTATTAGGAGTTATATCAATGTTTGCTGCTATATTAATATTATTAGTAATGCCATTTACAGATTTAGGTAGAAGTAGAGGTTTACAATTCAGACCTTTAAGTAAAATAGCTTTCTTTGTCTTTGTAGCTAACTTTTTAATATTAATGCAAATAGGAGCTAAACACGTTGAAACACCATTTATAGAGTTTGGTCAAATAAGTACTGTTTTATACTTTTCACATTTCTTAATAATAGTTCCTTTAGTTAGTTTACTTGAAAACACTCTAGTTGATATTCATACTAAGTCAAATATACCAAAATAATTACACCCGGTAGTAGAATTTATTTATTCTTTATTAATATATTTATTACTGGATATAGAATCAACTATTTTGGATTCTTTGTAATAGTATTTATATTATTTAGGTTTACACCTTTTCTTTATGACGATACCATGATTCTGTGATGTACAGACGGTCTTAGTGAACAAGATCGTTTAGCATGAGAGAACAAGGTTATAAAGATTAAAGATAGGATAGATTACTATAAAGCAGATGCAGAAGCATGTGGTAACAATATGCTATGTACTCAAAATGATATAGATAAATTACCTAAAAAGGTATACGAAGCACAATTGAAGGAGAATACAGATGCTTTTGAACAGAGTAGTACAAACGTTCGTATGGACGAAATTGAACTTGCTCGTTTAGAAGCAAAGGGTCCTCAACCCTCTTTAGCTGCTAATCATTCAACTGCTTCTTCATCTACTACTGGTATGGTTAGAAATATTTCAGAACTATCTGAAATTCACAATCAAGGTCCTTCTCAAAAAAAAAATAAATAAAAAAAAAAAAATCGCATCGCAAAACGCTCGCAACTTTAATGTTAATCTCTTTATTAATTTCTTTATTAGTTTCAAACGCCGTTACTTTAAGACGGGACAAATCAATATTATTTTCAAGAATAGTTATAACTGGTTTACTTTTTGCCAGTTTCTTAGCTTTAAACAATTTATTTACCAAAGCACTGGAAAAAGGTATAGGTATATATGGTGGATTATTTAATGTTACAACTTTTACACAATCTTTCAACATATTTATATTCTTAATTAGTGCCGTTATACTGGTATTAACTGCTTTTTACCCTAGAAAAGTGTTTATAAAAGAACAATCATCGTTTTATACATTGTTAACTACTAAATTGACATATAATAAAAACTCTATCTCAAACAAAACAGCAGAGCAGTTCCGTATTATAGAATACGCACTGATAATAGTATTCATATTATGTGGAGCGGTTTTTTTAATGAGTACGGCAGACTTAATATCTGTATTCTTGTCTATAGAGTTACAAAGTTATGGTTTATATATACTATCTACTTTATATAGAGACTCAGAATCAGCAACTGCTAGTGGGTTAACTTATTTCTTATTAGGAGGATTGTCTTCTTGTTTTATCTTGTTAGGTTCAGCCTTATTATACGTTAACTCTGGTACTACTAACTTAGATAACATATATGTGATAAGCAGTATTAGTGAAATAGAGGACTTAAATAGTCTAACATACTGATACCAACCTTATTATCTACACTTATCTTTAATAATCTTATCAGTAGGATTCTTATTCAAAGTAAGTGCTGCTCCGTTCCATTTTTGATCTCCTGATGTTTATGATGGAATACCTACAATAGTTACTACTTATGTAGCTATAGTGGCTAAAATATCAATATTTGCTTTTTTCTTAGAATTAGTTTTCTACACAGAGTATTCTTACTTAAACTTCTCTTGAAAAAACATATTATTATTAAGTAGTTTATTTTCTCTAGTTATAGGTTCTGTTCTAGGTTTAACACAATTTAGAATAAAAAGATTATTCGCGTATAGTACTATTAGCCATGTAGGGTTTATACTATTAGCCCTAACTATAAATAAAGCGGAATCTATACAAGCATATATCTTTTATATCTTACAATACTCTATCTCAAATTTAAACGCCTTTATTATATTAGTTACTATAGGATATACTTTATATTTACACGTATATAAAGACAAAGAGTACAATAATTTACTTGATGTTAATAATTCACCTATACAGCTTATTAACCAAATAAAAGGTTACTTTTACATTAATCCTTATATAGCTATAAGTTTAGCCATTACCTTATTTTCATTTGTAGGGGTTCCTCCTCTAATGGGATTCTTTGCTAAACAGATGGTTTTAAGTGCTGCCTTAGATAACGGTTATGTATTTATGACCCTAGTAGCAATATTAACTAGTGTTATAGGAGCAGGTTATTATCTTAGTCTAATAAAACAAATTTTCTTTTTCAAAGACGACTACAAAATAAACCCTTCAGTAAAAAATTTAAATCTAGTTGCTTACATAAATCCCGCCTCTTTTTCAGCAAAGGGAGAGGATACATCTAATGGTCTTAGCACAGCGCCTAGCGAGCGAGTGGAATTTAATCCAAGCAATATAACAATAAACAGTGCGTTAAGTAGCACTATTTCTGTTTTAACTCTTTTACTTATATTATTTATATATATACCGGGAGAATGATTTAATATAGTTAGTATTCTTAGTCTTATATTATTTAAAGCTTAAATGACAAGTCAAACATTTTTTCTTATATTTATACCTATATTAGCAATAATATTATTAGCTGTAAATTTAATCTTTGCCCCACATAACCCATACGAAGAAAAAGACAGTGCCTTCGAGTGTGGATTTCATTCATTTTTAGGACAAAATAGAAGTGAATTCAGTATATCATTTTTCATATTTGCTTTATTATTCTTATTATTTGATTTAGAAATACTATTAGTATATCCTTATGTTGTAAGTGCGTACGCTAACGGTATATTTGGTTTAATTATAATGCTTTTATTTTTCTTAGTATTAACTTTAGGTTTTGCCTTTGAATTAGGTAAGAATGCACTTTCGATAGAAAGTAGACAAAGCAACTACAAATAAAAAAAAAAAAATCGTTTTTTTTATCTTTATAGCTAACTTCTTAATAATAGTTCCATTACTTAGTTTACTTGAAAACACTCTAGTTGATATTCACACTAGTGTGCCAAAAAAGGTAATTATTCCCAGTAGTAGATTATATCTATTCTTTATTCATTAATTTATTTATTTTTCTGGGGTTCTTAGTATGCTCGTAAACGGCGAGAAATAAAAAAAGTTTATAATTTACATTAGTAATATATTTATATAAATTATAGATATAATACTTTTTTATAAGGAAAAATTAAAGGAAGGTTCCATTTGTTGGTATGATGGGTTGAGCTGTAAACTCAATAGCTAAGGCTGTCGAAGGTTCAATTCCTTTTCTTCCTATAAACTGTAAGCGAGTAGCGCATAACTCACTCGCTATTGTTAATAAAAAACGAAGTGTGCCCTGTGTTTTTATTTGCACAAGAAAGTGTGTGATGCAAGAGAAAAAAAAATTAATAAAAGCCTTTATAGCTCAACGGTAGAGCGGAATACTGTTAATATTCTGATAGATGTTCAATTCATCTTGAGGGCTTAGTATTAGCGCTTTGCAAGCGAAGCAAGTGTTAGCGTTATAACTTAAGCTACTAAAGCGTGTTAACTCAATGGTTAGAGTATTGTGCTACGGACACAAAAGTTATAAGTTCGATCCTTATACACGCTTAAATAAATCTTTTTATTATTAATTTCTATTGATGGTGTGGCGCAGCGCTTTGCAAGCGCTTCTTTTTATTAAGCGCTTCTTTTTATTAAGCGCTTCTTTTTATTAAGCGCTTCTTTTTATTAAGCGCTTCTTTTTATTAAACGCTTCTTTTTATTAATAGAGTGCAGCGCTTTGCAACACACACACTTTTCTGTAACAGCAAAAAACATTATTAAGGGATATGTAGTAGAAGGTTCTACATTTTGATTGCAGATCGAAAATTCGGGGTTCAATTCCTCCGTATCTCTTGTCGCTTTGCTAGCGAAGCAAGTGCCAGCGTTAGATATTAGATATTTTTTTTTTTCTGGCTTTTTATTTATTTTTCTTAATTCTTATTAGCTCAATGGTAGAGCAGGATACTTCTAATATCTAGATTCAAGTTCGAGTCTTGGATAAGAATATACCAATTATAGCGCTTTGCCTTTTTCCTTAGCGATAAATTATAGGTATATATTTATGAAAATGTTTTATTTGTTTATTTTTAACAATTATAAAACTATTAATATATTTTTTTTTTTAATTATGACAAATCTTTTTACTCTTTTTACTCTTACATGTGACGCACCTAGACCATGAGGTGTTTATTTCCAAGATAGTGCTAGTCCTCAAATGGAAGCTTTAGTAGAACTGCACGATAATATTATGTTTTACCTGGTTATTATCTTATTCGGTGTTGCATGAATATTAATTTCTATTATTAGAAATTACGTTTCTAGTAAATCTCCAATAAGTAATAAATACCTTAACCACGGTACACTTATAGAATTAATATGAACAATTACTCCTGCTTTAATATTAATTTTAATTGCATTCCCATCATTTAAATTATTATATTTAATGGATGAAGTTACAGATCCATCTTTAACTGTTTTTGTAGAAGGACACCAATGATACTGAAGTTACCAATACCCTGATTTTCTTAATAACGACGACGAAGAATTAGAATTTGATTCTTACTTAGTACCTGATTCTGATTTAGAAGACGGGGGATTAAGATTATTAGAAGTTGATAATAGGGTTATATTGCCAGAACTTACTCACGTTAGATTTATAATTTCTTCTGGTGATGTTATACATTCCTATGCTTGTCCTGCTTTAGGAATTAAATGTGACGCTTATCCTGGTAGACTTAATCAAGTGTCTGTACTTGTAAACAGAGAAGGGTCATTCTTTGGTCAATGTTCAGAAATATGTGGTATACTGCACAGTTCTATGCCTATTGTTATAGAGTCTATCTCACTTGAAAAATTCCTTTCTTGATTACAAGAACAATAATAAATAAAAAAGGTACTAGACGTATTTTTATTATAATATACATGAGTAATCTCCTTACAGATTGACATATTATGTGATACATTAGTAATATATTACAAATTTAATCGCTTAAATATCATTTAAAGGAATTAGCTCAATTGGTGGAGCAACCGTTTTACACACGGAAGGTTAGGTGTTCAAATCACCTATTCCTTACGCGATTATTTATAGCTTACTAGGTTATTAGCTCGATTTTTCGCTTACTCGCATATTCGATTTAACAACGGCCTTTTTAAAGATAATTACACATAGTAAATTGTCTATATTTAATGGGGTTACCCTTAAACGCTCATTTAATTTTTATTTTTATCATGATACAAGCTGCAAAAATTTTAGGTACAGGTTTAGCCACTACAGGACTTATAGGTGCTGGAGTAGGTATTGGTGTAGTATTCGGAGCTTTAATTTTAGGTGTGGCTAGAAACCCATCTTTAAGAGGACAACTGTTTTCTTATGCTATTCTAGGGTTTGCTTTTTCAGAAGCAACTGGATTATTCGCCTTGATGATGGCTTTTTTGCTCCTTTATGTGGCATAGCTATGAGAGCTTCAATAGTTATAGCTTATATTCTAAGTATATTTATCTCTTTCTTTTCCAAACATAAGTATTATTTTTAATTTTTATTTATTAACTTTCTAATAATTTTATTTTTTGGTGATTATTTTATAATCTCTACATTAATAGTTTTCTTATTAAGTTTATCTAGTTTATTATCCCTTATTTTTTTAAGAATTTAGTACTAGGTACCCATGATTATATAAGTAATTAAGCGCTTAAATAGATAATACAACGCTTTGCGAGTGATATTTTTTAATTAAAACACTATATTCCTTTACAATACTTATATTTATAACTAAGAGAGCTTAACTTAATGGTAAAGTATGTGACTTTTAATCATTATAATATGAGTTCGAATCTCATAGCTCTTATCATGCTTTGTTACTGCTATAGTTATGCGCTATATTATACATATGCATATGCTATTGCGTAAATCAGTCAGGTAGTCTTACCATAAAAACACAGGAAAAATTAATTATGCCTTAAGTAGATTTTTTTTTTTACAAGTTTTGATACACTTTAAATAATACATAAATTTATAATAATTTTAAAATAAAATGAGAATTTTTAAAAGTCACCCTTTAATCAGTTTAGTAAATGGATACTTAGTTGATTCACCTCAACCTTCAAATATTAGTTACTTATGAAATTTCGGTTCATTACTAGGTTTTTGTTTAGTAATACAAATAGTAACAGGTGTTACATTAGCAATGCATTACAATCCTAGCGTATTAGAAGCATTTAATTCAGTTGAACACATAATGAGAGACGTTAATAATGGATGATTAATACGTTACTTACACGCAAATACAGCTTCAGCCTTTTTCTTTTTAGTTTACCTACACATAGGTAGAGGTTTATACTACGGATCTTACAGAGCTCCAAGAACATTAGTATGAACAATAGGTGTTGTTATATTTATATTAATGATGGCTACAGCCTTTTTAGGATATGTTTTACCATACGGTCAAATGAGTTTATGAGGTGCAACAGTTATTACTAACCTTATGAGTGCTATACCATGAGTAGGACAAGATGTAGTTGAATTTATTTGAGGAGGTTTCAGTGTTAATAACGCTACTTTAAATAGATTCTTCGCTTTACACTTTGTATTACCTTTTGTTTTAGCTGCATTAGCATTAATGCACTTAATAGCATTACATGATAGTGCAGGATCAGGTAATCCACTAGGTGTTTCAGGTAATTACGATAGATTACCTTTTGCTCCATACTTCATATTTAAAGATTTAATAACAATATTCTTATTTATCGTAGTATTATCAGTATTTGTTTTCTTTATGCCTAATGTTTTAGGTGATAGTGATAATTATATTATGGCTAACCCAATGCAAACTCCACCTGCCATAGTACCTGAATGATACCTATTACCATTCTATGCTATCTTAAGATCTATACCTAATAAATTATTAGGAGTTATATCAATGTTTGCTGCAATATTAATTTTATTAGTTATGCCGTTTACAGATTTAGGTAGAAGTAGAGGTTTACAATTTAGACCTTTAAGTAAAATAGCTTTCTTTATCTTTGTAGCTAACTTTTTAATATTAATGCAAATAGGAGCTAAACACGTTGAAACACCATTTATAGAATTTGGTCAAATAAGTACTGTATTATATTTTTCACACTTTTTAATAATAGTTCCATTAGTTAGTTTACTTGAAAACACTTTAGTAGATATTCACACTAATGCGGGAAAAAAGTAATCTTTTCATTTTTTTAACAGAAAAATAATAAAAAAAAAAAAAATTAATTATCCCTACTTTAATGTTAATTTCTTTATTAATTTCTTTATTAGTTTCAAACGCCGTTACTTTAAGACGGGACAAATCTATATTATTTTCCAGAATTGTTATTACTGGTTTACTTTTTGCCAGTTTCTTAGCTTTAAACAATCTATTCACTAAACCATTGGAAAAAGGTATAGGTATATATGGTGGATTGTTTAATGTTACAACATTTACACAATCTTTCAACATATTTATATTCTTAATCAGTGCCGTTATACTAGTATTAACTGCTTTCTATCCTAGAAAAGTATTTATTAAAGAACAATCATCTTTTTATAAATTGTTAACTACGAAATTAACATATAATAAAAACTCTATTTCAAACAAAACAGCAGAACAGTTTCGTATTATAGAATACGCACTTATAATAGTGTTTATATTATGTGGAGCCGTATTTTTAATGAGTACAGCAGACTTAATTTCTGTTTTCTTGTCCATAGAGTTACAAAGTTATGGTTTATATATACTTTCTACTTTATATAGAGATTCAGAATCAGCTACTGCTAGTGGGTTAACTTACTTTTTACTAGGAGGATTATCTTCTTGTTTTATCTTATTAGGTTCAGCCTTATTATACGTAAATTCTGGTACTACTAATTTAGATAACATATATGTTATAAGCAGTATTAGTGAAATAGAAGATTTAACTAGTCTTACATACTGATACCAACCATATTACCTACACTTATCTTTAATTATATTATCGGTAGGATTCCTATTTAAAGTAAGTGCTGCTCCTTTCCACTTTTGATCTCCTGATGTTTATGATGGAATACCTACAATAGTAACTACTTATGTAGCAATAGTGGCTAAAATATCTATATTTGCTTTTTTCTTAGAGTTAGTTTTCTACACAGAGTATTCTTACTTAAATTTCTCTTGAAAAAATATATTATTGTTAAGTAGTTTATTTTCTCTAGTTATAGGATCTGTTCTAGGTTTAACACAATTTAGAATAAAAAGATTATTTGCGTATAGTACTATTAGCCATGTAGGATTTATACTATTAGCCTTAACTATAAATAAAGCGGAATCTATACAAGCATATATTTTTTATATCTTACAATACTCTATCTCAAACTTAAACGCGTTTGTAATATTAGTAACTATAGGATTTACTTTATATTTACATGTATACAAAGATAAAGAGTACAAGAATTTACTTGATGTTAATAATTCACCTATACAGCTTATTAATCAAATAAAAGGTTACTTTTACATTAATCCTTATCTAGCTATAAGTTTAGCCATTACCTTATTTTCATTTGTAGGAGTACCTCCTCTAATAGGATTCTTTGCTAAACAGATGGTTTTAAGTGCTGCCTTAGACAACGGTTACATATTTATGACTCTTGTAGCGATATTAACTAGTGTTATAGGTGCTGGTTATTACCTAAGTCTAATAAAACAAATTTTCTTCTTTAAAGATGATTACAAAATAAATCCTTCCGTGAAGAATTTGAATCTAGTTGCTTACATAAATCCCGCTTCTTTTAGAAATAATAAAAACACATCTAATGGTCTTAGCGCTACACGAGTGGAATTTAATACAATGAATATTACAATAAACAGTGCGTTAAGTAGTACTATTTCTGTTTTAACTCTCCTACTTATATTATTTATATATATACCAGGAGAATGATTTAATATAGTTAGTATTCTTAGTCTTATATTATTTAAAGCTTAAATGACAAGTCAAACATTTTTCCTTATATTTATACCTATATTAGCTATAATATTATTAGCTGTAAATTTAATTTTTGCCCCACATAACCCGTATGAAGAAAAAGACAGTGCCTTTGAGTGTGGATTCCATTCATTCTTAGGACAAAATAGAAGTGAATTCAGTATATCATTTTTCATATTTGCTTTATTATTTTTATTATTTGATTTAGAAATACTATTAGTATACCCTTATGTTGTTAGTGCGTACGCTAACGGTATATTTGGTTTAATAATAATGCTTTTATTTTTCTTAGTATTAACTTTAGGTTTTGCCTTTGAATTAGGTAAAAATGCACTATCGATAGAAAGTAGACAGAGCAATTACAAATAAAAAAAAAAAAATTAATAAGCAAATATTGTAAGTTAACTTTGTATAAGCTATATTAGTGATTAAGATTAAATAGATAATACAACGCTTTGCGAGTGATATCTTGTAATTAAACCACTATATTATTTTACAATACTTTTATATAGTTATTATTAAGAGAGCTTAACTTAATGGTAAAGTATGTGACTTTTAATCATTCTAATGTGAGTTCGAATCTCACAGCTCTTATAACACACATTATTATAATATTTTTACTATGTTTAAAGGTACAACTTTTAGGTGCAACTTTTAGATATTCTACTTTTTTCGCGGAAGATTAAATATTTTAATTGTACAGAAGACGGTAGGCATTTAGAGTTACAAACGACTCAAAATAATACTTTAGATAGTATGAAAAACCAAAGAAACTTAGAAGTGAAAAATACGAAAATTTCTCTCTGATTAGAAAGATGATTTTTATCAAGTAATGCAAAAGATATTGGTACATTATACCTTATCTTTTCTCTTTTCTCAGGTTTACTTGGAACAGCATTTTCAGTTTTAATAAGACTTGAATTATCTGGACCTGGTGTTCAGTACATAGCAGACAATCAGTTATACAATAGTATAATTACAGCACACGCAATATTAATGATTTTCTTTATGGTTATGCCAGCAATGATTGGAGGATTTGGTAATTTCTTACTTCCTCTATTAGTTGGAGGACCCGATATGGCATTCCCTAGATTAAATAACATAAGTTTCTGATTATTACCACCTAGTTTAATTCTGTTTTTATTTGCCGCAACAATAGAAAACGGAGCAGGAACAGGTTGAACTTTATACCCTCCATTATCTGGAATTCAAAGTCACAGTGGACCTAGTGTAGATTTAGCCATTTTTGCTCTGCACCTATCAGGTATAAGTAGTCTATTAGGAGCTATGAATTTTATAACAACTATACTAAATATGAGAAGCCCAGGAATAAGATTACACAAATTAGCCTTATTCGGATGAGCAGTTGTGGTAACAGCAGTTTTATTACTTTTATCATTACCTGTTTTAGCCGGTGCCATTACTATGGTGTTAACAGACAGAAATTTTAACACATCATTCTTCGAAGTAGCAGGGGGTGGAGACCCTATATTATACCAACACCTTTTCTGATTCTTTGGTCACCCTGAAGTTTATATTTTAATTATACCTGGATTCGGAATAATTAGTACTACAATTTCAGCAAGCTCTAATAAATCAATCTTCGGGTACCTAGGTATGGTATACGCTATGATGTCTATAGGTGTTTTAGGTTTTGTTGTTTGAAGTCACCACATGTACTCAGTTGGTTTAGATGTTGATACTAGAGCCTACTTTACAGCTGCAACTTTAATAATAGCAGTACCTACTGGTATTAAAATATTCAGTTGATTAGCTACTTGTTATGGTGGGTCTCTACACTTAACACCTACAATGTTATTTGCATTAGGTTTTGTGTTTATGTTTACAATTGGAGGATTAAGTGGAGTTGTTCTAGCTAATGCATCGTTAGATATAGCATTCCATGATACTTACTACGTTGTAGCTCATTTCCACTATGTGTTAAGTATGGGAGCAGTATTTGCTTTATTTAGTGGTTGATATTTCTGAATACCTAAAATGCTAGGTTTAGACTATAACATTATGCTAAGTAAAGTACATTTCTGAATCTTATTCATAGGAGTTAATGTTACATTCTTCCCTCAACATTTCTTAGGATTACAAGGTATGCCAAGAAGAATAAGTGATTATCCTGACGCATTTGCTGGATGAAATTTAATAAGTAGTTTTGGATCTATAATATCAGTTGTAGCAACATGATTATTCTTGTACATAGTTTATCTACAATTAGTAGAAGGTAAAAGTGTTTCTAGATATCCATGATTAACTCCTCAGTTTTATACAGATTACTTACAAAGTTTATTAAATAGAGCCTACAGTAGTCTAGAATGATGTTTAAACAGTCCACCTAAACCTCACTCATTTGTAAGTCTACCATTACAAAGCTAAAAATAAAAAAAAAGGGTGTTACTGGTATAAACACACTTAATTTCCCTCATATTTATGATTTACAAGATATTCGTTATATGCATGATATTCACAATGTGTTTATGTATATAGCTAATAATACACCTAACAATATAATAATAAAAAAAAGTCTTAAGCGTAAACTCGAAAAAGATACGTTATATTAGTTATAAACGTTTTTATAACCTTACTAACCAATTTACCCTTTTTACATCACAAAGTGTTTTGCACAAAAAAGTATGAATTTGGTATCTTTCAGGTAAATTTTTTCAATTCTTATTTATTAATTAATGTTACTTATCTTATTGCTTTTAATACCTTTAATGGGTGTATTTCTTATATCTACAACTACATACAATGATAACTATGAAAATCAAGCGCAAAGCTTTGCGAGCAACAGAGTTTCAAGTTTAAAACAAACTAAAGTAATAGCTTTAACTACATCAATAATAAACTTTTTTGTTTCTTTGATAGTGTTTATGTTATTCAACTTTAGTAACAATCAATTTCAATTTGTACAAGAATATCATAAAATCAATAGTTTTGACTTCTATTTAGGAGTGGACGGCCTATCTATATATTTCGTTCTTTTAACTACAATGATAATGCCTATATCACTTTTATCAAATTGAAATTCCATATCAGAAAACGTTAAATCTTACGTAATTATAATATTATTATTAGAAACATTATTATTAGCAGTGTTTTTAGTTTTAGATATATTACTTTTCTATATATTCTTTGAAAGTATACTACCTCCTTTATTTATATTAATAGGTTTATTTGGTTCTAGCAATAGAGTTAGAGCCAGTTTCTACTTATTTTTATATACATTATTGGGTTCTTTATTTTTATTATTATCCATACTTACAATGTCTTCTATAATGGGAACTACTGATTTTGATGCTTTATACAAAACAAATTTTAACTTTACTACTCAGTTATTCTTATTTTATGGTATTTTTATAGCTTTTGCTGTTAAAACACCTACTATATTTTTAAATACATGACTTTTAAAAGCTCACGTTGAATCACCTTTGGGTGGAAGTATTATATTGGCAGCTATTGTATTGAAACTTAGTCTGTATGGTATATTAAGATTAATATTACCTTTACTTCCTAAAGCCTACATTTATTTTACATCCGTAATATACGTAATAGGTGTTATAACTATAATATACGCTAGTTTTAGTACTTTAAGAACAATAGACGTTAAAGAACTAATTGCTTATAGTTCTGTATCACATGCCGCAGTTTATCTACTAGGTGTATTTAGTAATTCAGTACAAGGTATAGAAGGTGCTATTACACTTGGATTAGCACACGGTTTTGTATCATCTGGTCTATTTATATGTGCTGGAGGTATTTTATACGACAGATCATCTACTAGATTAATTACTTTTTATAGAGGAATAGCACAAGTAATGCCTTTATTTTCCGTATTGTTTTTCATACTTTGTCTAGGTAATGCTGGAACACCTTTAACTGTTAATTTTGTTGGTGAATTTATGAGTTTATATGGAACATTTGAAAGATTACCTTTATTAGGTGCATTCGCTAGTTCTTCAATCGTATTAAGTGCAGCATACACTATGTATATGTTCAATAGAATAGCATTTGCAGGATCATATTCAAGATTCTTTAAATTTAATATTCCCGACTTAAATAAAAGAGAATTTGTTATATTATTTACATTAGTGGCATTCACAGTAGTTTTAGGTATATATCCTGCTCCTATATTAGATGGTTTACACTACTCTGTATCTCTACTTATATACCATGCTTAAAAAAAAAAAATGGATAAATATGGTTATAGATTTTCATGTTTATAACTAATGTACATTAGTTGTAGAGTGTAATGTAGGTTGGCGCTAAATAAGTATTCCTTTTAGTAAGTGACAATGGAAATCTATTATCTTTTTATGCTAACACTATTAAATCCATTATTGTATTTCATATGCCTTAAGATAGCCTAAAAAATTTTTTTTTTCTAGTTTATAACAATTATTTCTCTATTTTTTTGACCTTATTATATATTTTTAGTTACATCTAATTGTTCAAGTAATTATAATTTTATACCTTATATCACACCTCACTACCCAGATAATATAGTTTTTTATTATGTCTGCAAATGAAGAAAACGTAAACACTAGTAATTCACAGAATTCGCCTTTGTCTACTAATTCTTTTTTGTCTATATTACCACCTCGTACTTTTGAGCAAAACATATGAACATAGAGGTGAGATATTTTACATGATGCTAGAGACTTAGACTTTGCTAAACAGTTATTACTAAATAAGATTTGTTTAGACAGAAATATAAGTTTTTACTTGCAACTATGTATTAAAGATTATATTCGAGATTATAATTGATATGAGTTATATAATAGGCATTTTAACGCGTGATGCATCTGGTTATATAGTACCTTATCTAAGATTGAATATCGTGATTACTCTGGTTATATTTGTTTAGCACCATTCGGTTATTATTATGATGACAACGGTATTTTATGAATATTTTATTGGTTGAGATTAATGAATAGGGGGGTCATATGTTTGCATTATTTAGCATTATTATTTTAGCATTATTTTTCCTTAGCATTATTTTTTCCTTAGTCTTTTTACCTTTAGCACTATTTTTTTCTTTAGCTTTTTTTTCCTTTAGTGAGTGTTAATAACTACGTATTAACTATGTACTCATATATCATATTTATATATAAATAACATGATGTATGACTTACTTAGATATTTAACGTTGTAATAACACTCATATTATAATTTAGTAAATATAACCTAAAAAAAATATATATAATGTTATATGTGATCCGATTTTTACTAAGATTAGATACTTCATTCTAATAATATAAAAAAAAAGATAATTGGATAAGCATATGTAGTTAGGTTTAACCACTTTCTTAATCCAACCAATATATATAAAAGCAATATTTGCTTTATACTAAATATATCTACATATGGACCCTTTTGAAAAAACCTATAATCCTTTTGTATTAAGTATAATTAATATATTAAAAATCTCATAGAGGTGTATCTCTGTAAGTGCTATACTTGCTAATATTACTTATATTATATTTAAGCATATAAGCATTTTTTGCTCTAATACTTAGTATTATTATAACTATCTTTTGTAGTCTTGTGGTCAACTTTTTTTTTTTTGTAAGTTGTGTAACTTTAACTTTTATCGCTACGCGCAAAAGTTATTAAAGTAAATAATATTATAATTAATAAATTATTATCTATAACATATAAGTAAGGTATTAGAATATAAAAAGTTAAACCTACTAAAATATACAATGCATACGATGTAATAACACCTGTATCTAGCTTTGATATTTTTCTACTTAGACTTATTAAACCTTTCTCTAAACCATAAGGACCTATTAATTCTATAGAACCTTTATCAAGAACTTTAGTAGTTTGTCCTCCTAATTTTAAAACCATATCTGTTATGTATCTGTTATAAAATAACTCTATTAAGAAACGCTGGTTAAAGAAACTAAATACATTGTAACCAAATCTAGATAGTTTAAATTGTGTAAGTACTTTAGGTATAAATTCGGATAATACTAGAGAAATAATACTTAATGAAACAGTAAATATTAAAGGTAATATCTTAAATAAAGTAGGCACGGCAAATTCAGTATCTAACAGTATTTCATGTGAAGGGTGAATAAATAAACTATTATCTATAAAGAAACTAGTTCCTAAACCTATGAATATATCTTTAGTAATATAACCAAAGAATATAGAGAAAACGGCTAATATGATTAAAGGTAAACTCATAAAAATGTCTCCCTCATGAGCATGCTTGTAGTTTATTAAAGGCCCATTAGGATTAGTTAAGAATGTTAAGTATAAAACTTTAACTGAATAAAGAGTAGTAAACATTGCACCAATTGTTGAAACAAAGTATACAGCTGTACCAGAGAAATAATATTGACCGTATGCAGACTCAATTATAAAATCTTTAGAATAGAACCCTGTCATAAAAGGAAAGGCGACTAAACTTAATGAAGCAATTAACATAACTGAATATGTTAAAGGTAAGAAAGCTCTTAGTCCTCCGTATTTTCTAAAATCTTGATTATCTGCTACTGCGTGTATAACAGCACCAGCACCTAAGAATAAAAGTGCTTTATAAAAAGCATGATTAACTAGATGAAATAATGCTATATTATAAGAAGATAAACCTACTGCTATAACCATCATCCCCAGTTGACTCATTGTAGAATAAGCTATAACCTTTTTAATATCTTGTTGGAATAAACCAATAAGAGAACTAAATATGGTTGTAATTGCCCCTAATCATAAACAAAGTACTAAAACTGTGTTACTATATTCTATTAAAGGTGAACTACGCATTAACAGGTATACTCCAGCAGTAACCATAGTTGCGGCGTGGATTAAGGCAGAAACAGGTGTAGGCCCTTCCATAGCCATAGGTAATCAGATATGTAATCCTACTTGTGAACTTTTAGCCATAGCACCTATTAATAAACAGATACCAACTAGTGTAACTATGTTATCACTTACAAATGGTGCAGTTGAAAACACTGTAGCATAGTCCACATTACCAAAAGATCATATTATAGCAAACATACCTATAGTTAAAAAACAATCTCCAACTCTATTAGTTAAGAAAGCAGATAAAGAACTTTGGTTAGCGGCTATTCTAGTAAATCAGAAACTAACTAGTAAGTAAGAACATACTCCTACTCCTTCTCATCCTACAAACATTAGTAAAAAGTTATTTGCTGTTACAAGTATTATCATCATAAAGGTGAATAAACTTAAATAACTAAAAAATCTTTGGTTGTGAGGATCACTACTCATATATCCTATAGAATATAAGTGTACTAATGAAGATACAATTAGGACAGGTATTAACATTGATACTGTTAAAGAATCGAAATTAAAACTTCATAAAACATTTAAGGACTCTGAATCGATTCATCTAAATAATTGAATGGAAACAGGTGCATTATTCATACCTACCTCAAAAAAAGCTAAAATAGAAAGAGCAGTAGTAGTGAAAACTGATAAACATGTAATTAATTGAGCTCCACTTACTCCTACTTTTCTTCCAAAAAACCCAGAAACAATTGAACCTAATAAAGGTAATATTATTATGGCTAAATACATTATTTAAATTCTATTGCAACACTTCCTCTTAATCTATAAAATGCCACTAAGATACCTAATCCTATAGCTGATTCTGCTCCAGCTATTGATATTATGTATACTGCGTACGTTTGACCTAATATATCGTCAAAACTAAGTGAACCTAATAAAATTAAAAATGTAATAGCTAATAACATTATTTCAATTGAAATAAGCATCAGTATAATATTTCTTCTATTTAAAACAAACCCTAGGATACCTATTAAAAAAAGTATTAATGATAAATTCATATTTGTAATATAATTATATAAAGTGAATGTAGTAATAAATAACCGTTACTTAGTTTTATTAGTATTTTAAACCTAACTATACCTCCTTGTGTTATTTTTTTTATGTCACAATCTTATTGACTGTAAACAACACTATCTATTTCCATAATCCTAGATCTAGGTCTTCATGGAACAGTGTTTCTTCTATCATTTTTCCCTTCTATCATAATCTGCTTGACTGTCTAGAATACTATCTACTTGCATAATTCCAGGTCTGGGACTTCATGCAAATACTACAAAACTAAATATAGTTATAATAATAAAAAAAAAAAATAAGAATAAATATTATACCGCTGATAAGTATAATATTAACAAATGGTATACTAGGTATAATATTTGTAAATGATATACTTGGTATAATATATGTCTATTATAATATATTACTATTGTAAATTATATTTGATTATGATTTATTCATACGTATTGTAAGTTATAATTTTTTTTTTTATGCTGTTTACGAGCATATTAAGAACCTCAGTAATAAACTGATAAGAATAAGAATAATCATACAACATCAACAAAATGTCAGTATAATATTCCAGCTTCTAAACCTAAGTGGTGATTTTCAGTTAAGTGGTAGGCTAATAAACGTCAGAACCCTACACCTATAAAGATTGTACCAATTATAACATGTAAACCGTGGAAACCTGTTCCAAAATAAAAACATGATCCAAATGCACCATCTGATAAAGTGAATGAAGAAACTGAATATTCTACTCCTTGGAATGCAGTAAATATTAAAGCTAAAACTATAGTAAACATTGCTCCGTATAGAGCTCCGTTTCTATTTCCTTGTATTAAGGAATGGTGAGAATAAGTAATAGTAACACCACTGGCTAATAATAGAACAGTATTAAGTAATGGTAATTCGAAAGCATTAATTGCTTCTATACCCATAGGAGGTCATTGAGCTCCCAGTTCTACAGTAGGTGATAATGCACTATGAAAATAAGCTCAGAATATAGCTAAGAAAAATAAACCTTCACTAACTATAAATAAAGCTACTCCCATATTTATTCCTCTTTGTACAGCTAGAGTATGATTTCCTAAGTAAGTTCCTTCTGAAACAACGTCTCTGAATCAGAAAAACATACTTGACATTACTAATATTAATGCACATGATAATCAAAACCCTGCATTAGAGAAACCATGCATTGTTAATACACCTGAAGTAGTTAAAGTTAATAGACTAATACAAGTAAATAATGGTCAAGGAGAAGGTGATACTAAATGAAAAGGATGTCCTTGAAAAGCACTTCTATTTAAATTTGACATAATAATTATTATTTAAAGATTCTAAATACAAATATGTTTAGCGCGTAGTGAGAGAAAAAGCACACATAATATTATGATCATGATTAGAATTATGATTAGGATTAGGATTATTTCTTTCTTTCTTTATTTCTTTTTTTTTTCTTTCTTTTTTTTCTTTTTGTTTTATTTTTTCTATGGATATAACTAAGCCAATTTAAGTAATTGTATATAAAACTAAAATAAAACTTAATATAGGACTTTTTTTTCATTTGAATCACTCTTTCGCGTCACTCACTCGCGAAGCGAAAGCAAAGCGCTGTGTTGTGTGCGCTGTGTGCTAATGTAATTTCTGTTTAAGACCAAAGCTTTAGCTTTTATAAGTATATCCACCAAGTACTGGACTTTGCAACAACATAACAAAAAATTATTGTAATACAATATATATCACATAGAAAAAATATATAAGTAATAAACCTTGTTATTAATACTTACTTTTTCTCTAGCTTTGGGAGCATAAAGATATAATCTCATTAAAGACTCGAACTTTAATATGGATATTAGGAGTATCCGGTTTTACCATTAAACTAATGAAAGTTTCTTTTTGTTTTTTTACTTTAACGCTCTGCGAGAACGCTCTGGGAGAACGCTCTGCGAGAAAAAAGAGAAAAAAGCGCCATGGTTTACATCTAATGTAAGTCTAGTGCGTCTTTTATGTATGAACAAGATAAAACAATAAACACTTGAGCCTGGATGAAAGCAATACCTAATTCTAAACCAGAGAATGCTATTATAAAGGCTAAAGGAAAGAATCCTAAAAAGAAGAATATGAAACCTGAAGTCATTATGTTGTAAGTAAATCCACTTAATATATTTAAAAGCATATGACCAGATAATATATTAGCTGCTAATCTTAAACCTAATGATACATTTCTAGCTAAGTAAGATATAAATTCTATTAATACTAGTAAAGGTAATAATCCTAATGGACAACCAGCAGGAACAAAAAGAGAAAAGAATTCTAAACCGTGTTTACTGAATCCTAATATAGTTGCACCTAATACTATTGTAAAACTTAATGAGAAAGTTAATACAAAATGACTTGTTGAAGCGAAACTGTAAGGAACCATTCCTATTAAATTATTAACTAATATAAATAAGAATAATACGTACATAAATGGAAAGTAAACTTGACCCTTTTTGTCATTTATTTGACCTACTACTATTCCGTGCACAGTTGCGTATATAGATTCTTGGTATACTGATCAGGCATTTGATACTACTCTATTATTGTTATTAGATAAAAGGCTAATAATGAAAACTAAGAAACCGGCTATAGTCAAGTATAAACCTATGTTTGTTAAAGATATAGAAAGATTACCTAGAACAGGAGCGTCTAGGCTTATAAGATTTCTTATCTCAAATTGATCTAATGGACTTATTATATTTGAAAAAATATTCATAAAAAATAAAAAAAAAATGTTTATATTTATTTAAATAAAAAATCTAGTGCACATAACACAACGCTTCGCTTTCGCTTCGTTAGTGAGTACTGCGAGAAGATACATTACATAATAAAAGAATGTAATAAGTTATAATTTGCTTATAAAAACACGTGTAGTGAATAAACGAACAAATCTAGGTAATATGTATTTAGAAAATACAAATATTAAAAGTGCAATAATTGCAAATGCAAATGTTACTTGATTTATAAAATAAAATGGAACTAATTGAGGCATGTAATTAATAATAATGGTAATTGTCCCTTGCTTAAATAAATAAACAAAGCAAATATAGCGCTTAGCGAGCACTTAGCGAGTGACTAAGTGTAATAAAACACAGGACCTTTAAAGGAGTCGTTATGTATAAGTGCTTTTTATTCAAATATAATATATGATATATTACACATATATTGCACATATATTACTGATGTAAACTATAAGATAATTCGTGTGTTTTTTTTATTTATTTCTGTTTTATTGTTATAACAATAGCTCCTACCATAGCTAGTAATAGTATGATAGATGTTATTAATAATCATAAGGGGTAACTAGTGTATAATATATTACCAATACTTGTTATATGAGATGTTTCAGCTAATCCACCATCTCAGATATGGGAACTAACAAATGATATGTCATTGTTTGAAGCTAAAACACTTAGATCTTTACTACTCATAGGAGTGTAATGAGTAGAATTAGACATATTATTTAAATTTCCCACGTTGGAATCTGAATATATATTAAATATTGAACTTAAATTGGTAGGTAACAGTTTGTATAATGTTACAAAAAAGAAAATACCGATCATAATAGCTAATGGAATACTATTACTATTATCAGTAGTAAGTTCAGATATTCTTACATTAATTAACATAAGAATGAATAAGAATAAAATAGATACTGCTCCTACGTATACTAATAAATAAGATAAACCTATAAAGTTTATACCTAACAACATTAAATAACCTGCTATATTTAAAAATAGTCCTATTAAAAATAGTACTGAAACTATAGGATTTTTGCTAATAATAACAAAGATACCACAAAAAATTGACGCTAGTGAAACAAAAGTTAATAAAAGGTGATTTGAACCATTAGTAAAGGTTTCATTTAAAAGATATAAATCTAACATAAAAAGTCATAATTAAAGGTTACCTCAAAAGTTATCACAAGAGCTTTGCTAATAAATAAGGGTAAAGATACTATAGAGAAAGTATATAAGTACATAATTTTTTTTTTATTTAGTAAGAAGACTTACTATCAGGTTATTATGATTCGAACATAACTACTCCTCAACCCAAATGAGGCGCCTAACCAACCCGGCCCTAACCTGTTTTTGTTTATTTTTATATATTACTAATGTAATTTAGAAAATGAATTTTTCTTGCAAACGTTCTATTTAAGTTTTTACTAAGAAAAAGCAAAGGTTTTTTTTACTACTATAAAAAGAAGACAGCGCTTAGCGAGAAACAAACAAATTAATTAATTAATTATCAGAGAATATCCGATTCGAACGGATGTTAGTATATTTTACTAAAATAAGTTTCAAGCTTATCGCTATAAACCACTCAGCCAATTCTCTTTTTTACTATAATATTTATCTCTTATTTTGTTTTGTTTGCGATTGATTCCTCGACGACTTGAACGTCGAACATACTCTTATCAAAAGCATACTTTACCTATTAAGTTAAGGAACCTAGTTAACCTAATTCGCAAGGTGCTAAATTCAGGTAAATCAAGAGCACTCAGACTTGAACTGAGAATTTGAAGTTTGAAGCTTCCTATTTTGCCAATTAAACTATACTCTTTTTTTTTAAGAGCCCCCTTTCCTCGCTCAAAAAATGTGCTGGCCTCCAGTTAAATTTATACCGCTTTACATGTCAACAGATCGCTACTCGCGTTGACACAGAGAAGGATTAGCAGTCAAAAAAACTCAATAAGTCCAACTCCTATTGCCAGCTCCTAAAAATCGGAAAAGAGATGATTTGAACATCCAGGTGTTAAAACACAATATTTAGCAAATATCTTGCCCTACCAATGGCGACTTTTCCTTTTAATATTATATGTGCGAGTTAAGTCGGCTACGATCCGACATCTACTTTCTCGACAAGAAAGTCCTTTACCAATTAAGTTATTAACTCTAAGTATTACATAATTATACAGCCAACCGAATTCGAATCGGTGCACTTCGTTTGGAAGACGAACGGTCTACCGTTAACCTATAGCTGTTTATAGCATAAAAACCCCTCGTATACATATATGGCATTACATTACTAATATAAATTATAAAAATTTGTTTACTTTTTTTAGAAATAACATATTTATCTCCTAATAGTGAACAGCATGACTCGCTTTGCGCCATAAAGGATATCTTCTTATCATTGAGTAACCCCTACTTTTCGCAAAGCGCTTGGTAAGGTAATGCATTTGTTTTGTGTATAATACCTGATTTGATTATTAGTCGGTAGTCACACCCGTTGTTTAGGCGGGGTTAGGTAGGGATAAAAACCTTTATTTGTAATAAAGATTACATTCATTGTATGTTATAAGGCGCAAGGGTTACATTAAACCCACAAAAAAAAGTATGCACGTTCAACTCGTGTCAAACTCTCATGTCTAATTTAGCGCATCACGTAGTGTGCAAGACCAATCTAAGGGTGGCATGGATTCTTGGGTTATATATACGTTCAACTCACGTAAAACTTTAATGTATAATTTAGCGCACACAGAGCTTCTTTTATATAACAAAAATGCGACAAACAAAACTATCGCTTTGCGATTTAATCTAGTTGGTTTAAACGTTATCTTGTCTACATTGGCCGGTAATAAACGAGTTAGAGCTTTATATAGCATGAGTAATAAGTTAGACGCATCTTTTTTTTTAAGAACAATAGGGTTTTTATAATTTACATTAGTAATGTATTAGATATGTAATGTATTATTTCATCATTATAATGATGGTAAGTATATAAAGAAACTATTACGGATAAATATAGCTATATATTAAAGATGTTAAGCATAAAATGTTCTTGGTAAAATCCATTTTGTAAACGAAGCGAATTGAAATATCTTAGTAGCTTCAGGAATAAAAATCAAATGAGATTCCATAATTAGCTATAACTGTTATGGAAAAGCCTTTAAAGTAAAACGGAAATAATCTGTTTGAATTTAGGGAAACCTTTCTCTAAGGCTAAATATAATATATAAGCGATAGCGAAGCAGTACCGTGAGGGAAATTTTAGAAATAGTAGTTTTATAAGCAGCTCAAGTTTAATTTAAAAGTATAATTAGAGCGTACCTTTTGCATAATGGGTCAGCAAGTTAATGTTAGATGCGAGAGAAATACTCCTAGATAAACCAATTATTAATTAATGATTAAGTATCTAATGTTAGACCCGAAGCCTAGTGATCTTACCATGATCAGGGTTATAAAGGCCCGAACGGGTTATCGTTGTAAAGATATCCGATGAATTGTGGTAAGTTAGTGAAAGACAAAACTGACTAGGATAGCTGGTTTTCTGCGAAACCTATATAAGTAGGTAATGTAAATAACATCATAGCAGGTACAGAACTGTGATCTCGGACAAATTATGTTGTTTGACTCTTACAGAGAATAGCAACATGGTTTTGTATACATCGGGGAATCGTGAAGATTTTATCGGCGAGAATTTGCTCTCGGAAGGGCAATGATGGATTTTGCATAATCGGACATAGTACGATAAGGTTGTATGTCTAAAGGGAAACAGCCCAGAACAAGAGTTAAAGGTTCCAAAATTATTGTTAAGTGAAAATAAGGAAGTTTTCTTCAAATACAACCAGGAAATAGGCTTAGAAGCGGCCATTTTTTGAAGACCTCGTAACAGAGCACTGGTTTAACATTAAAAGTTGAAAGCACCGAAAATTTAACGGATCTAAAACAATATACCGAAACCTTGTCTATAAATAAAATATACGTATTTTTTATTTATGGGGTAGCAGAACGTTGGGCATGTCTTAGACTTAGTATTTTTAATATTAAGGAGGTTTTCAACCTACTAGGTCATTCAAACCAAATGAAGGGCACGCTTTCCTTAAACAGAAGTGTGTTTGCGTAGTTTGTTAGGGGCGACATGAAAAGTTGGAAATTAGATGACCCCAAGTGAGAATGCTGGCATGAGTAACGAAAAAGGGATAGCCCCTCGCCTTAAGCTTATGGTATTTAAATAAAGTAACGGCCTCTAAGTTTATAATTGTCCTAAAGGATTAAACGATGAGAAAATCTTTAGATATGTCTAACAACATTGTGATATTTTTGAGTACATAATGTTCTGGAAAAAGACATCTAATATTTATAGCCCAAAGGGTATGTTCAGATAATAATGACAGAAATATTTTAAACCGTACCTAGATACTACCACAAGTAAGCAAGTAGAGTATACAAAGGCGTTTGAGTTAACAATCATTAAGGAACTCGGCAAAATGACACCGTAACTTAGGGATAAGGTGTGCCATCCTTCTTAAGTAATATTAAGTTAAGGATAGGAGGCATAGAGTGGTGTTGTACGACTGTTTAATTAAAACAAAGCACTTTGCATAAGATGACAAATCAAAGTATTGAGTGTGAATTCTGCCCAATGTTGGCTGGTTAACGGATTTTCTTAGCCGACTAAAATAAGCTAGGTTTTGAAGGAAACCCCAATCAATGGCGGCCTTACCGATGAGGGTCCTAAGGTAGCGGAATACCTTGGCCGTTAAATGCGGTCTTGCATGAATGATTTAACGATACAACAGCTGTCTCAATGA
>Ga0115848_100050_pt1 | contig 27700 bp, 25 predicted proteins | sample InSIn3gowninarea_FD_83862 | JGI IMG/M metagenome (GOLD analysis project Ga0115848, IMG submission 83862) | reverse complement strand
AGGCTGTGATCTGATGACCGATCGACTGCGATCGTGAGAGCCCCGATGCATCGATCGGTGGAACGAGCGCAGTGGGAAAAGTGGCAAAGGGTATCTTGGGTATCTACGCAATCTGATCCAATCCAGTCAGCTGTACACAACACGAGCAATCAATCCTCATCCTAAGCCTCTGGATTGGTGGCAGCAAGCCGCACCGATCTCACTGACTTCCCTCCTGCACGTCCACGATCTCCACACACATCTTCAAAAACCTCTCCCGATACTCCACCGGCTCTGCCGTGATACTCATAGGACCTTGCGGATCCACAGCATTGTACGTGTTGATGACTCCCGTCATGGCTCTTGCGTGGACTTTATGCTTTGCCCAGAAGAAGTCAAGTAAGGCTGCACGATAGATGTACTTCCCGTCCGCCGACGGTACGCCTGTTCGCCAGCTCGATAGGGTGGCTGGAGAGACCGATGGCTTGGCGGGCGACTTGCTGCCATCGTCGGCGCGCTTCGGTATGCGTACAAGGAAGAGGGAGTAGTCTACCGCGTTGCAGGAGGACAGGAGCTTGGTATCTTTGCTTAATTGCGCCTTCATGTCCTCCGCTTGATCAAGGGTCAAGCTGAGCTTATCGTTGAATTCCTCTGCAAGCTTGCTCTTGGTGGCTTCGCTGCTCAGTGCTCCGCCCGCCACGTCTCGCTCGGGATAGAAGTAGCTCATGGGCTTGAGATCCCAGCTCTCCCACTTGCCGCCTTCTGCCTCAGCGGCTTCCTGGCCGTACTTGATGTTCTCCATCACTACGTGGTGGCTTGGTGCTAGACCGAGGAGGCTGCCTATGCTATACTGTGTGCATTGAATGAAGTCTGTGATGCGGACGAGAAGCGAGAAAGGATTTTGCTGCATGTACTCGGCGTATGGCAGCAGGAGGTCATCGCGGAGGAAGCTATGCTCGAAGCTGCGCGGGACAGACTTGACGAGGTAGCGGCTGTCCGAACTCATGAAGAAGGTAGAGCCTGAGTAGCCCATGTCGCCCTGCCGTCTTGTCAGCGTCCCCGCATGTGCTGAAGTGGATGCTGTGATGTACCATCGGCACCAACGCTTTCTTGCCCGTGAAGCTCTTGAGGTACTCATTCTGTTCCATTTGCCACGTCCCTCTCAGCGCCTTGAACAGGTCTTCTCGTACGCATTCGAATGTGAGCCAGTAGACATGGAAGTATCCTGGTACGCTTCCTAACAGCGTCGGCTTCCTGTCGTTATGGGTCAGGCTGTACTGGACGGAGTGCGCGATCGCAGTCTCGCGTCGAGGAGGCATCGCGCCTATGGTGTGCATCTGCTTGCGGCGCCATCTTTGCTGAAGACAAGGACGTTGCTAGGCGAGCCAAGTGTTTGTTTCAAGGTTGTGTACGGCGTTGCATCACATCCACGTGACGTTCAAGCTTGCTGACGTTGAGCGGCGGCTTTCCGCAACGAGCACGAGTCGTGCCTGCCTCTTGCGAAAGAGCAAGCTCATCAGCTCAAACCTACTCTGGCATTCATACTGACACGCCGCATTCGAGCTCCGAGTACGGTAGCAGAGGCGTCAAGATGCCGAAAGAACGCTCGATCAACCCAGCAGCGGCTCAGCGCAAAGCCGACAAGCAGAAGGAGATTGCCAAGTCTCGCAAACAGCACCAGAGTCAGCGCAACGAGAAGCTGGCGCGCCGCAATCCGGAGCGCTTACAACGACAAGTGGACGAGCTGAAGGAGCTAGAAGGGAGGGGCGGGCTCAGACCAAAAGACAAGGAGACACTCGCACAACTTGAGCGAGATCTGAAAGGTGGCTGGCGAGCACGAGAAGCACTGGGAGAAGCCGCGCCGAAAGTCGCAAGCTATGAGAAGAGGGATGCGAGGCAAGAGCAGCAAGAGCGGAGGCAGCATCTAGGCAAGCGGCGACGCGATCCAGGAGAAGCAGGCAGCGACACAGATGATGAAGTAGTACGAGCGATACCCATGCCGCGCGACACACCACCACCCTTTCCACGCCAACCACGCCAACACGACGGTCCACGACAGCCTCACGCTCTACCCGCAAAACCTGTAGCAGTACCGCCACCCCAAACAACCTACTCCTCCGCCCCACAGATCCGCGACCTCAAGAAAGAAGCGCTGAAGTTCATGCCCTCGGTCGTCTCCCAAAAGCACAAGCAGATCACCGGCACTGCTGGGAGGCTACTGGAACCAGAGGAGTTGGACAGGTTGGAGAAGAGCGGGTATGCGGCTGCGCAGCATGCGGCGGACGAGGCGGGCTTGGAGGCGAGGTTTGAGCAGGTGGCCAGTGAGGTGCGGGCGGTGGGGGAGGGTGGGGATGAGCTGGAGGAGGAGGCTAGAAGGTTTGAGGCGGAGATCAACGACATCTATCCTCCGGAAGCAGAGAGGTTGGATGGGAGGGGTGTACAGATGGAGGAGGTAGCCGATGAGGGCGACTGAGTGCGGCAAAATTCTTCGGGCATGATTTGTGGATTGACTGAGGGTTGCACAACTCGGTCGCCTGATATCCGCGACAAGCTCCAAGTGCGTCAGTAGCGCAACATTCCTCCCGACTCAGACATGCAGCAAGCATACTGCCAAACGCAAGTCCAGAGGCATGTCTCAGACCGAGTAGCCTTGTTTGCCGTATCGGCTTGACTACATCTTTGGACGAAACTTTCGCAGCTTGTTGTATATCGAACCACGAGGTGAAGTTGCACAACGTCTTCAGACGCTGTGCCATCAGCCCCACGGACATCACACGCAATGTACAACCCCGTCAACCAACACCACTCAGAGCCCAAGAGTACTCCAGTCCATATGCCAGCGCTCATTCCTGATGCTATGCAAGAGGCATCTGAAGCCCGATCAACCACACACCGAACCCAACAACAGCAGCTACAGAACGCCACCAGTGGACCAAACCCTAGCAGTCCCTGGACCTGCCTCTACTCCTTCCTCGCCTTTTTATTCTACGCCCTCAACCTCCTTATCGCTCCTGTCCGCTGGTCCAGCGATAGATTACTCAGCTATTCATACATCTACACCCTCTCCATCCACGACCACGGCTGTGCTCCCCGGCATATACTGCCGCACCATCATGTCATCGGCGTCTTCCGGGATGAACAGTTGGCGAGGGTGGCTGTTACGGAGGTTCTGGGGTTGGGCGAGTATTGTGGGAGGGAGATTGTTGTTGGGTTTAGGGTTGTGGGGAGGGGGGAGACGGGGGTTAGGGTTGTTGTGGGTGGTGATGTGGGTGGTGATGTGGGTGGTGATGTGGATGTGATGGGGAGGAATGGGGTCAGGAGGGGCGATGGCGGGGTTGTGGTTGTTGTTGAGAAGATGTTTGTGCGAGGCTGAGCGGGGCGGGAATTTGGAGGTTTCGCTGCTACGGAGGCGCGTTGTTGTGTGGTAAAGGCCGTGCTGCCAGAGCCAGACGAATGTGGGATTCACTAGACAGTAACTAGCATACCATGTTCGGCACCCACTGGTGTCGTCTCTGAATTGAAGGCTTTTCTGGGCCATTGTCCTTCCTTTATGTGCTATTGGCCTTTGAGCGTGTGGCTGTGATTGCTGCATCTGTTCAAAGACCTCTCTTTCGTCGCGCTGACCAGCTCTGCTGACTCACTCTTCTAAGCCTCCGTTAAATTTTTGTCCTGTGTCTGTCGTGAGTCGTGCTCAGTGATCTGATCAACCAGGTACTATCAAACAGGCTGATTGTTCTGACTGGTCTTGGCAGCTCAAATAGATGCCCTGCTTCCAGCAAACAAGGTAGACAAGTCGCCGATACTTGACTGATTGCGAGTTAGCTGGATACGATCCAGACAAGGTAGCAATATCTGCTTACTTAGCATACCAAGTGGCGACAAGAGAGCCTCGGATCGTCCCTTAATCGTCGTCGTTGTCGTTCCGGAGGCAGTCGTTCCTGCTTGGAACGGGCATTCTAGGCTTTTGAGCTTTTAGAGTGAATGTTAGCTAGGTTGTAGGTAATTAGGCCGGCCAACGATCAAATCAAGTAATATCCAGCTTACAACCCTCTTGTTTGGCAAGAAGGACGGAACCATCAAACATGACCCCAATATTTGGGTTGTTTGATTTGATCAGATCACTGGTCGTGCTGGATAGGGCTCCTCATCGCGCCCGGAATCCGCTACTGCTCTCGCTCTCACTGACAGACCTCGTCGGTTACGTTGCCGGACTGGCGCACGTGGTTGTCGGTAACTAGCCTGCTCCAAAGCTTGGCTGACCAGGATTCCTTCCTTCAACTTTCTAGAATCGCGTTTGTTCATATTATACTTCCGATTTTCTGACTCATATGGGCAGACCATGCGCCGCCTTGTTGCCGATCAACGGAGAGGACACGGGCACCCGTTGTCTAGATAAGGCAGCAAAACTCAGATATATGCAAGCAAGCGGCTGCCGGTTGCTTTGTAACAGATAGTGGTCTACATGTTAGTGCCATGCTGTCTAAGCAACTGCGTGCTTACCTTCTAGGAGTTACTTGTACACCCTATAGTATAACAGAATCCCTCCCCGACTTCCTGGTGCGGTAGACGACCAGCATCCCTTCTCTCTGGTTGCTGTGTTGTTTCATTACGCTCTCGACGTCTGATGCTAAGGGTAGTACCCTTTGCACGAAGCTCGATTCCACCTGAAAGATGGGAGTTTAGGACGGCAGCCTTCGATTCTAAAGCGACAGGCGTTTAGACGTTTAGAAAAGGGAACAAATTTCTCGGAGTAGACTGGATTACAAGTAAGCGAAGCATGCGAGTCATCCTGCCGAGACGTGGTAAGGAAAGTATATATGTGTAGACAAATGCCAGCCTCTCGCCTCCTGTTCCCTGCCGTACTCACGGAGCGCTTGGTGGACTGCACCGCGAAGCGGTGCCAAGTTAGCAAGCTTAGACAGAGAACAGTAATTCCACTACGATAGTAGCGAAGCTTACTGCATGCTTTGATCAAATGCTGTCTTCGCCTATGCCGTCCACATTGGCGGTCGCGATTCGCCTTTTCGTGGGTTGTTAGACCCTTTGTTCTGTAGCATTACTACTCATTGGGACTCGCTCGAAATCTTTTCTTATCGCAGCTCTCGCCGTTTCAAATGTTGAGAGCCAGTCACAGTATCAGGAGAGCTTTGGTACCATCGTAGCACTGCAGCAGCGCCAGCGCCACAACCGTCCTCACGGAGAAAGTGCATCATGGCGATCTGACACCAAGCGATGCATCTCCAGCGCGGAAGAGTCATCCCTCTAGGGCCTCTCCGTCTCAGATGCATGCGTACTAAGGAATGAAGCAGTGTCGCTGTCTTGCTCAGGCAGAGTGGTCGTTGAAGCTTTCTTCCAAACACTATACCAGGACCTATTGGGTTTGCTCGGGGTTTCAGCCTTAATGGTGCTGCCAAGGTTTGCATTGGCTCCAACATCGCGATTGGCTGTGATCTCGTGAGTGTTGGCGGATGCGGCTCGCTGGAGCTCCAGTAGCTCATTGGCATCCCACTGGGCATCGCGGTAATGGTTAAGAGCCGTCTTGCGTCGTATGCGAGGCCAGATTGTGCTCAGCGAGAGATTGGTAATAATAAGAAGTCCGCCGACGATGAAAATGATCGCAAGGCTGAGGACACTGAAGGAGGCGTAGTCATTACGTTGGACAATCTGATTTGTGCACATCCATGTCGCATTTCTTGCAGGGGGCGTGATGTACTTATGGTAAGCCGGGTTGTCGGGACCCGTAACGTACTGTGCAACCTGGAGTTGGATGGCAACAAGCTGCATGGCAAACCAATTCTGCAGCTCCAGGGTCCACTGATTGTTAGATAGTCCGAACAATACCTGATTTGTCACCAGGCGAGAAGCGAGTAGCCCACCGTCCGGTTTGTAGCGCATACTTTCGCCAATGCCAACCTGTATTGCGTCAAGGAATCGTGAAAGCACGTTGCGTTGCTGCATGCTCAGCCTGAGCTCGGTGCTCAAGTCGTCCACGACGTGCGTAGGACAGGGTGCATTTGTGGAACAGCGCGAAAGCAATCGGACGCAGTTGTCACCTTTCGCCATCGAGGGGTTGCAGAGATGTGTCTGCTCTTCACATCCAAGTACGGAAGCCTGTCGCTGTGTAAGGTACACCGGCACTTGTGAGTCGCCTGCTAAATGACTCTGGCTAGTGACTGGGGCATAGAACCACGGGTCCTCGACCGGTGTAAGGTAGCCGGTGCGGGCCTGCAGGAAGAACAGGGTGACTGCCGCATTGGGGCGATGTAATGGGGGGATCGGCTTGAGAACCCCAGGTTCATTGACCTCTTTGCTGGACATCATTAGCATGTGATTGTACGTCAAGTCTCAGCACTTACTGCACCCGGTATGGGACAGTGTACTCGTTGGTAGAGACACCGAATGAAGCATTGTTGAAAACAAATGTCGGCTCCATAGACTTAGCAGAAACGCGCCTACAATAGAACGCCGTAAAGCTATGCCCCTGAAGCCCCTGGGGATTTTCTGGAAACTGTAGATTCGACGTGAAGACCTGTGCCACGTCTTGAGGCAAAGTGGAGCCGTTGAAATACTCCACGAACCCGTCGAGTGCGATTGGCGCACACTTTTTTTCCTTACGGAACGACACGCGGTCAGTATAGTTCGAGTTCACACCTAGATCCAGAAGCGAGTCGACCATATCAGAATCGATGGTAACGACCGTGTTATTGATGCACATGCTGGAATTGAACGGACACTTATTGTGCATGGTCATATTCCAACTTAGCAATCGCCGCCCGTACGCGTTGCAGTTTGCCAACGGCTGGGAGCCATCGTAGCACTGAACGCCGAGCTGCTAGCTCTTCGTAAGCAAGGTCTTGGTGTTCGCGCGGCGTGCGGTAGGTTCCCGTCCAGCACTCTCCTGAGGTCCGTTCGAGGTGCTGAAGTCGCTGTCCAGCCAAGCTCCACATGTTCCAGGTTGCAACAAAACCTCAGACCTGGCGCCAGTGACGCGCGAGGAGAAGATACCCGCAACACCGAAGATGATGATGTGTGCAGCAGCTGTGAGCAAGAGCCATACAGACTTGCGCAGGGGCTGCCACGCAGCCTTGCGGCCTCGAAAACCGATCTTTACCACGTCCAACAGCACGCCGAGGTCTGATGGAACGTTACGTAGCACTGCAAGCTGCTGGCCCGTCAATGTGTCGGTGTTCGTGTGTATTGCTCTGTTCTGAAGAAAGATGTATGACAGGATCTGCCAGGTGTGTGAACCAGCAAGCCGAACGAACAGGGCAAGAAAGGCGACGAGGTATGCGCCGTTTTGTTGAGTAAGTGTCAGCGTTGCGCCTGCCATTGGGCCATCACCATGAACCCTCAGCACCGTACGAAACCTAACAAGGTCAGCAGGCAGTTAGAGGGCTCTCGAGATCATTGCGTACTGACCGTGGCGACAGGGAGGAGAACTGCACTTGCTTCATTCATTGACGGGGCGAACTGCATCGGGCGCGCATGTATTGCGAGTCGACCGAAAGTCGCAAGCGACCTTCAGAAGGCCGATAACGGATCTTCTTTAGACAGGACAATAAATCCAGTGTGATCTATATGATCGGCAGCATGCAGCATGGCTGTCAGCCGGCGAAACCATGAAGAAAATGAAATGACGGGAAAAGAAATTTCAGGTTGTAAGTGCTCGCACAAGGTGTATAGCATACGTACATCCGACGTCAAATGTAAGTCTCCTGAAAGGCAGATGGCGTTGATTATCAAGACAGCTTACAACCTCAACGCCTAGGGCTACAAGACCTTGAGACAGGCCGGCGGTCCACAAGATCCATGAAGGCAGACTGCGTCCCAGACGCTGCGAAACTCCGGAAGCCTCTTGAGTCTTCAAGGTGCTCTTCGCTGAATTTGAACACTGGGAGCGGCTGGTAACCAGTCCGCCATCGGCTGGCTAATGGCTTCAGTTTCATACCGAGCGAATATAGGCCAAAGATCGCGAAGGCATATACAACGACCAAAGCCAGAGACACCAAGATGGACTGGAATGAGGAGTCGTCTTCCTTCGCGGGTGTAGAGGATTGCTCTTGAGCGGTACCTTCGAACTGTTCGGCGACAGCATCGAGATCGAAGGGTAACTGGCTGAGGGCCTTGAATGTCCCACTTGCATTGGGAAGGATGGTCACGATTGCTGACTTGGCCAGCTCATTCCCGTCGCGATCAAGCGCTTGCGCGTAACCGTACTTCACGATTCCAGGCGTTATCCAAGATGTCTCAAACTTGATTTTTCTGACGCTGCCAAGCTTGTCGAATGGACCAGCCTCATCATCGGAACCGTAGAACACCCACGCTACGACCTCTGTGGCACCATTCCAGCTAACGTAGAATGCCGAGGCGACCTTATGCTCGTTCGATGAAATTGCTGTGGGCAGGATCTTGCACCTAGGCTTCTCCGTTGGCTTACCTACCCACGGGAACTTGTACGCACGGTACGAGGACATGCGATCAGAGACGAACTTAGCTTCCAGCACCATACGACCTTCACCATCGTACTCGCTGATATAGCCTTGCTGTGCCCAATCAACGAAGAGGGTGCTCGTCATGATGTCCTCTCCTATCTGCTGGACGTTGCCGAGCTTCCGGCTGTGGCCGCTGTCAGGACGCGTGTGGTTGCGCAGTAGTGTGGCAGACATGTTGATAATGTCGAGGCGGATCACTTTGGCGGACGACGGTGCTTCTGGGATATCAGGGTTGCGGCCCTGGTCTTCACTCGCGTTGTCAAAAATGGAGAGGATCGTGTGGGTGGCATTGTGGGAGCGTACACGCACATGGTGCTGCCAGTTGAAGCGGACTCCGTCGGACATGGAGAAGGAGGAATTGTGACCGCCTAACCGCCAAATAATTCGCTTGTCCAGCCACGATACCTTGTAGATTGTGCTCGTATGACGGGCCGACACGTAGTAGTCATCATCAGAGTCTTTGTCCAATGAGTTGAGGTGGATGTAATCCCAGTAGCCGTCGTGTTCATCCCTTCCCATGACATCGTAGCTTTCGCTTAGCTCCACTCCGGCTTTGTAGGCATCCCATGTATATGCGGCCTTGCCCGTGCTCAGGTCGATATCCTCGAATCCAGCATTGAGAATGGCACGCTCTTTCCCATCTCCGCCCGGGTATGTGGCATTGCCTGCGTCCCAAAACTCATAGTTTACCAATGCTCTTTCTCCCCCTGGTAACACCTTGAAGGCGTGGAAGTCTACTGGACTGTCCTCAGCAATTGTGTTTATGCGGCCTACCTCCTGGTAGTTGCTGCCCATGAAGATCTGAGCGCTGTGGTCTGGCAGTCCATGCTCCACTCCGCCATGACCACTCGCGAGATGGAAGGTCAATTGGTGAGTTTCGTTGATCTTCACGGGATGGAAAGCAAAGACGTCGCGGTTGTAGTATCTTGAGGCCCCGCTCCACACTAGGTTGCCGTCGCCGTCATATATATGTGGTCCAGTCTGTCCCGTGACATGTTCGCGTCTGCCATTGAACGATGGCTGGTCATAGAGGGAAGAGTACGGCGCAACGAACCAGTACCCGTCTGTGATCGCGTCAGGGTGATGCTTTGCGACCACATATCGTGGAGCAGTGAGGTCGGGTCGGGTGACGAAGTGTTCGAGGTCGCTGCCGTCTTCCCAGCCTTCAGGATCGCCGGTCGAGCGTGCGAGACTGCGACCCGCACTCAGGACAGCTGGTAGCCATATAGCTGCTCGCATGGTGATGGTTGACGCTTCTCTCTGCTCCGTTGTAGTGTACTTGGCAGCGTCGCGGTGGGTTCTACTAGCAGCATTCTAGGTGTGTGTAAGCGTTACCTCCACTCGAACTTACCTGCAGTCTACACCTCCAACCCTTCCACGCCCCCAGTACAGACGCGAGGTCACAAGCCTCGGTACTAGGGGTAACATGTGAAGGCAGTGGCCCGCTGTGATAGCACCTCGGTTGTAGATCTTTACAGGCATCTCCTCTCGCCGTGCACGGCATGAACGGTGACGGGCTAGCAAGTCTCCTAGGATCCGGCGCTCGAACGCGACGCAGTATGCTACAGTAGGAAGCGTAGGAGGAGCTACGCAGCGTTAGAAGAGGGCTAGCAAGGCAAGATATCGTTAGGTATTAGACTTTTAGTAGTATCTATAACTAGGAGAATCCTAATATTAGAATACTATATAGAATCTACTACTTTACTAAGCCTAGTATATAATCTAGACTCTATATAATCTAATTTAATATATTCTATTATTATAATTATATTTCTTATTACTAATTCTATTATTATTATTCTAATTTACTTTATTATTACTATTATTATAGTTTTAATTCTTTTTAAATTATTCTATATTAATATATTTTCTATTTATTAATAAATTTATAAATATAAGCTAGCTTAATGTCATAGGGTGGTGCCAATGGGGCAGGAAGTTGACCAAGAGTGGATACTGAGACGGTTGTTCCAAAGGGTACCAAGGTATATCAGACTTAAGGTTGAGCACGAAGCTCCTATGTAAGGAAACCATCCTGTCTATATACATATGAGATTCGTGTAGTACGCGCTCCAAGCGACGTACTCGTCGTCTGCGACCAGAGCGATCTGTATCACTGTCGCTCGCGTCGCAGTCGCCGCTCAGGTTCGAGCGGAATTCCCCGCTCGCGACACTTGGCAACCATCGGTTCTCCCAGGTGTCGCGTTCCGGTGACGCTTGTCACACTTAATAAGATTATAAATTTTTTTAATAAACTTAAATAATATTAAGATATTATAGTTATAGAATACCTTTAAGGAGTAGGATTCGCTATAGGAACTAACCGTTACTATCTAATATAATAATTTGTTGAGAGTTGCATGTTTAGAAGGAGAGTGGGAGTGTGCCGAGGCAGAGCCTCAGGCATATGATTAGTCACCCAATAGGGTGGAAGCTGTACTCTGCTTCTATCCTCCTCCTAGATAACTAACTCAATCAATCATCGCATCGGATGGTGACGGTTGGTTCCTGTAGCGAATCCTACCCCTTGAAGGCATTCTGCGACCGCAATACCTCAACACGCTCGATATCTCTAAACTCTAGGAAACTGACTGCTCCACTAGCTTGACCGATTACAAGCATGTTTTGTAGCACCGCCGAACACGATCCTCTATACTCATGTGGAAGCCAGAAGAACCCATAGTCACCGTATCGTACCCACTGATCGCCTAATATTAGTTGTGGAACAACAGTAACAGCCCCCGTCGAACGGGTAGGGAAGGGCGTAATGTACTGGCTAACATCGAAGGTGCCAGCATTAGTACTTAGCGCGCGTCCGCTATCGGCAAATTTCAGTTCCTCAGCGCGGCGGACATCGTCAAAGCGATAGATCTCCTCGGCCGTCGACGCGTTCCACAGCCGCACTGTCTGGTCCCGTGACGCCGATGCGACCACCTGCCCGTCCGGAGAGAAGGCCACCGCGGTGACCATATAATCGTGCCCGGCGAGCTTCTGCGTCTCCTCGCCCGTCGACGCGTTCCACAGCCGCACTGTCCGGTCCCGTGACGCCGATGCGACCACCTGCCCGTCCGGAGAGAAGGCTACCGCGGTGACCACGTGATCGTGCCCGGCGAGCTTCTGCGTCTCCTCGCCCGTCGACGCGTTCCACAGCCGCACTGTCCGGTCCCATGACGCCGATGCGACCACCTGCCCGTCCGGAGAAAAGGCCACCGCGGTGACCGCGGAATTGTGACCTTCCAGCTTCAGTATCTCCGGACTCCAAGCTAGCGGAACTTGAGGTAAGCGAACGAGCCATTTGGGGCGACAGTGTTCAAATTTGCGCTTGACGAGGCTCTGCTCTGGTGCGAAAATTAGCGCTGAGCAGTATGCTTGCAGCGGAGCTAGGTCAATGATATATCGATTTCGTAGCAAAAATCGGTTTGCATCCTCGAGGAATGCTAGTAGTCGAGCTCCAGTATCGACCTATACAGTTCTGGTTAGTCCTACACGTCCCTTATCTCAGGTCGTGGAAACTTACATGCACAACTTGCCGAAGATCGCTTACACATTTGATCGCTTCCGAAAGTCTGCCAAGCCAGCTTAGCACTTCTAGCCAATGCAGGAAGTGCTCCAGCAAGAAGAGATGTACGTGACCCCTATCGTGTAATCCTTTCTCGCCCCGCATCAAATGCCACACCCAATAACAGCAAGCGTATGCCACATCAGGACTGATCGAGCGGGCGACCCGCACTTTGCTAACATGCAACCGCTGGGTTCCGGGTTGGTTGACATCGCACACATCCTGCTTCAACATCCCTGGCGCACTCAAGCGTCGGAGGCAATCTGCGGCGAGTCTTGTGTGGACCCGAACTTCGTCAATCCAGAATCGGTGCTTGTCTTTTATCCGCGTGTCGACCAAGACGTCTCGAAACGACAGGTGAAGTAGCCGCACTGGAACGTCCCGATCTGCCGGATCTGCTGGAATGCTAAGCACCGAATGCAAGTGCTTCAGCCGACCGACAACCTCTCTAACTGGAATGGCAAGGAGAGTGCTTAGCGCTGGTATGGAAAGCGGGTCAGCAAGCAAGATGATAGGTCCCACGAGCTCCCGAAAATCTTCGACAGCCTGATTGCGAGACTGCGCATCGCTCTCACAAATGATCTGGTCCAGAATCGGTAGATATATCTTATCCAGCCCTGTCAACGATACCTGGCCGGTTTGTCCGCTTTGCTGCAATATGGTCTGAAGACGATTTTGAGGGTCCTTCTCGTAGATGTAGCGACAGATGGTGAACGCTGCGATGAACAACGGAACAGCAAGATCAACTAGCGCCTCAATGTTGTGCTCGCCTGGCCATTCTGCGGGCAGCGGATCGTAGAGGTGAACGGACATGTCTTCCTGCTTGATCTCTTTCAGGCGGTGACGGAAGTAGGTATCGATGTCGTGCTGAATTGTCGTGACTTGCACCTCTTCCAACCTGACATCCCGATGCAAGTCGCCGCTCATGGTCCGAAAGCCGAGCTGAATTGGAAGTTCTGGCCGACTTGTCACGAAAACCCGCAGGCGGGTTGTAACGATAGATTCCAGCCGGGCAAGGAGCATCAGGACAGTGCTAATATCGGCGCTGCGCTCGCATTCGTCCAAGGCGTCAATTATGATGACGAGCGTTGATGATATATGGCCATGTGCAACGTCGAGTAGGGGCTGAGATACTAACTTCTCAAATTGCTCTTGAAGGTTCCTCTCGCAAAGTTGAGAGTCAGCGTCGAGGGCCTGGGCGATTGATGCTTTAAGACCAGGTATCACGTCTGCCAGCTGTCTGGCGATCGTCGGAAAGAAAAGGCTTGCATTGCTCCGCTGACGTTCGCCCCGTTTGAAGAAAAAGCTTGCTCCTAGACGGCCTTGCTTATCAAGAGTGTTCGAGAAAGTTCGGGAGATGGTGGATTTCCCAGTGCCAGCCATCCCGCATAACCAGAAGATGCACTTCCCGGCTGGATCTTGCGTCCATTCACCGATTTGATGGAGCAGCTGCGTCCGAGTCCCTTTTAGACACTGAGCCGAGTGCTCTTCGGCATAGGAGTTGTATACTGCTCCATGTGCTATTGTGAGCTTCGTCAGGTCGGTCTTGACATGCAGGTCAGCAATAGCGTTCCCCATGCCCTGTATATCATCCAGCTTTCGCAGCGCCTGCTCGAGGTCTCCTTTCCACTGTTTCGCATCCTCCCATCTCTGCGCAGACATCTCCCGGTCGCAGTTGCTAGCCTCAATCTCAGCTCGCGACCCCAGCTTGTCACACAGACTCTCAAATTCATTTAGAGTCGAAGGCTGCCATAACGCCTGCCACATCCGCGTCGCTGTGCTTTTTTGGTAAATCTCAAGGGCCGAGGCTAGAAAGCGAAGATCTTGAGTGTACACCTGTATCAACGCGCTCTCGAAATTCTCTGTTGCTAATGTGGGAGGCAATCGCTGTAAATAGAGGACATATACGTGTAGTCGATTGGCCATGCACATTGCCATGCTCATCCCAGTGAGAAGAGCGGCCATCTGGCGACTTTCGGAAGTAGTCACCTGCAACATAGTAAGCATTGCGGCATCTATGACCGGTTGAAGGCACCCTTACCTCTAGAATCATCCTAATGCCGGCCCAGGGTAAGCCGATATGGACTGGGTCAACGTTTGCAACAACATCTCCCACAGACTTGAACCTGTTCAACCAGGCCAGCACTTTGTCTGCTTCATCGCGCAGCACAACTGCGCGTCCGCGAATGTTGCACTGCCATCTTTTGTCCTCGCACACCTGTTTCTGACCGAGGGCAGCGGTGTATGCATCTTCTACTACAGCTTGGATCTCCCGAGACCCAGCTAACTGATGTGTCTCTATTACTTCTCTTTCTCTTGGCGTAAGGGCTAGTAGCGCCTGGTCTAAGATTCTCTGACCTGGTTGGGGCGAGGGATGCGTCTGTGGCAGGCGAAGCGTCGTGTTGGCCGTAGCCTGGGATGAAGCGGCCGCATTAGAATTGAGAGGTGGGGCGGACGCGGGGCTTGGAGACTTGTTCCGTATCAAAAGGTTGCGCACTCGGTCGCGTAAGCGAGTTGAGGAGTGGTGGCTCATGGTGACTTTGGTAAATGCATCGAATACAGTGAGATGTCTTTAGGTCAAGTACCTACGAGCGGGGTGATGCGACTCTGCGGCTGCGAAGCTGCACCGCTTGGGAGCAGCTGATTGGGTAACAACATCCAGCTGTATGCACAACGCAGCTGCGCCCCATCGCCAGCTATTGAGTGGAAGAGCAGAAGAGTATTGAGCAACGAGAGAAAGCTGAGCACACCAAGATGATGCTGGTACGATAAAGGGCTATCCATACTAGCGCTCGCTCATCTATGACACAATAGGTAAGCTAGGACGCAAGGTTCGATTCGACTCGATCTCTAGCATCGTGTGCTATCTTCTCTCCTTATTATGTCCTCCCCTACCACATGCGTGGTACAGGGGCTCGCCACTGCTCCCGCACGACGTTGTTCATATTACTTGGAATATAGCATATTTTCGCGTTGCTCACATTGCGCAGTACTATCATCGCCTGTCTGGTCCAAGGCATAAGATCAGTATAGACTATAAAAGCACATACTGTGTATGCAGTAACTTAAGGTACTACATAGGACTATTAGTGTCGATCTCTTGTTGCAGACCCGCGCACGGACACACTAACAGATGTCCGTGCACAGTTTTCTTCAACCCTTCGCGCGTCCTTTCCGCCTGCTTTTCTGCTAGCAGCTGATGCAGCCGTACTAACGCCATTGCAGGGTTAAAAGAACATAATCAACTGGTACTTGCAGGGAGCGAAGCTCGGAAAGCTCGGCTACTGGCTAGCTTCCTAAAACAGTCTGTAATAACCGTGACCGCACCAGAGTCTAGATTCCTGAATAACGTCCTTGCAACATCATACGCTATGTGCTCGTAGGAAAAACGCATTATACACTTAGGTCAAGCAACGCTGCAGTAACCACTAGCAACAAGGTGGTTAGATAGTGGCGAGCTTTGTATCGTCTTTCCACAAAGGCGCCTTCGAATGCTGCCTGATCAGTCACGTGCTTCCAGAGCACAAGGCTGAGGTGCAGCAGCATGAATGCCGCAGACGAGGCTGGGGCGAGCCTTGCTATCCACAAGGACATGTATATTAAACCTCGCGGATACCTCACAATCTTCCATCTTTGCCGAGACTGGTCACGAGACAATAACCTGATCTGATAGTGCGCGAGGCAGTCGCCATCTCGACCGTTGCTCGATAGAATACCAACAATGCGTCTGCTCAAGCGCGACAATGCCGGGGGCATTACCTTCACTGAAGACTTGTCCGACGCTGAGTTATCGGAACCCCGATACAAATACGCAATTCTGTCGCACAGATGGGGCCCGGACGAAGAGGAGGTCACCTATAACGACGTCGTGAATGGGATTGGCACAAGCAAGCCAGGTACAGGGTCTGAGAAGATTCGATTTTGTGTTCGGCAAACGAGACAGGATGGCCTTCAATACTTCTGGATGGATACATGCTGCATTGACAAGAGCAAAGAAACCGAGTTGTCTAAGGCGCTTAGATCCATGTTTCGTTAGTATACTAGTGCAGAGAAGTGCTATGTCTTCCTCGCCGATGTTCCGCCGACCGAGCAAGGCAAGGGGCTTAGAGTCGGATAGGAGCAAGACTTCCGGTCCAGCACGTGGTTCAAGCGTGGCTGGACACTTTAAGAACTTCTTGCTCCAGCTGAGCTTGAGTTCTACTCCAAGCATGGATGCAGCCTTGGGACGAGGCGTGCACTGGAGAAACAGATCAGTGAGATCACGTGCATCCCAGTCAAAGCTCTGCGCGGACAGGCACTGACCGACTTCACCATATACGAGCGACGGCAGTGGCAGGAGGGCCGGCAGACGCGAGAACCAGAAGATATGGTGTACTCACTACTCGGACTACTTGAAATCTCCATGCCAGTTATGTATGGTGAAGGCAGAACGATGGCGCAGCAGCGACTGGAAAATGAGATCAACGTCACTCAGAGAGGCATGTCGGAACTCATTACTAGTCAAAGGCAGTGTCGCTATGCTTGCTCCAGATATGCTGACGTAAAGTGTAGGACCACGATATAAGGACTTCTCGCTGGCCTTCAGTCTTGCAGAAGCAGCAGTAGAGACCCAAGATACCCTTTGCCACTTTTCCCACTGCGCTCGTTCCACCGATCGATGCATCGGGGCTCTCACGATCGCAGTCGATCGGTCATCAGATCACAGCCTGGCGATATCTACCTAGCAATGGCCTTTGGCTTGTCAGCTATAATACCATCATGCCTTCCCGCCAGTAGCTAGAGCACAGTAGATTCCATCAACACCATGTCAAATACCAGCCAAAACATGACTTCCAACAACAACACCGCTGAAGACTTTACACTCAAAAGCGCTTCTGAGACCGAGAACCATGCCGAGCAAACGAAAACAGAATCCACAGCCACGGAGACAACCACGAACGACCCTCTGCCCGCCGACTCAGGAAGAAGAAGCCACCAATACAGCCACTCCATCCTCCTGACTTCAAGCTCCGCTTACGCCCGACCTCTACCTCTCGGCATACTCGACAGCGTGAGAATGCCAGATGAAGAAGGTAACTCCACTGGAGAATTTGGGCGGAGGTCTCCCACGCCTGAAGGGTCTGAGAGCAGGAGGTCGAGAGGGCACGATGTTCTCTCGCGTGAGCTTGGTATGCTGGAGGAATGGAGATGGGGTAAATGAGCTGGCGGTGGAGGCGTGGGGAGGAGGTATGGTGCTTCTTGGAGGGCGTGAAGGAGATTGGAGTGAGCTCGTTTTTGCAGGACTTTGGGTGTGGGCGCCGGGGATTGCAGCGTATAGAGCTTAATAGTAGCTAGGGTGAGTAATTGGAGGTCAAGAGCGAGACGGTGACTGAGTGTTCTGTAATGTGAGCAGTCAACTGGGCACGGTACTTTGAACAAACGCTCCAGGTACACAAGGAAGCCGTGATAAGTTCTGGTAAGATCGATGGCCTTCCGGGCGTCTACGCAAGATCTGCTTGATTCCAAGAGGCACTTGTTCGAGCATCGCTCATACGAGAGACAGCACGATCACCCCATACATGGTCGATCGAGCCAGAATGCGGACTGGGCCGATTGTGCCGCTGGGCTGCTCACAACTGTCCCCATAACATAGATCCTGTTGGGTTGGTTGCGCTCTGCCATCTGACCTTGGCTGCTAACGAGATGTGATGAGCATATGCGACGATGACCGCGGCTCTCGAGGCGCTGGCTTGAGATGCAGGTCTAGATACTATCATATCACTAGCGCTGCGCTAGACAAGATCCCGCAATGGCGGTTGCATCGACACGACCTGCCTGCAGCACCGAACATCCAGCCTGCCTCAATACCTACCAACACTTTCCGAAGCGCTCGCATGGACGATCGACGCCGCACTCTGTCGAACGCAGGTACACGAAAGCACAATTTCGGAGCAAAGCACTCCATTGCCTTCATGATACCGAACCGATAACATCGTAGACAGGCGCGAGAGCAGCTGGCGACGACATCACTGTGCTGGCCCCAAGCTCCCCAAGTCCCAGTAGCGAGGCAGGCAGTACTCAAAGCCACAGCAGTTCCATCCCATCCAGATTAAGCACCAGCAGCACACGCAAGAACAGACCGTAACGAGCTCGTCACCGGGGTTACACCAGCCCAGTCAATCCTCAACCCGCCCCAGAATCCACCCGCTTCCAAAAAAACCGTTCATACACCATGAAGGGGCAAACCTGTCGCCTATGGTGGCTCCGCCGGTGCCCCCAAGCCGATGAGGAAGACTGCAGATGCGCACATTGTCTCTCCAGTGGCCGTGCCGGTGTGCTGTGCACACACTGCAACACCTATTTCGACGACTGGCCGAGTGCGGAGAGGCATCGGGACAATGGTCATATCATAGGCCGTACAGACTGGAAGGGGAGCCAGTAGCGGTGCCGTACATGCGGTATGCCGTGGACACCGTGGAGTGGGGCCCAGGGCATATTCAGTGGCACATTGGCAAGGTGAGTACCCGAGTTCTTGGAGCGATAATCACTAGATGGCAGGACGATGGACTGCGATGAAGTCTGATGTCGTATATCGTATATATGTCGATTCCGTCGAAGGTCAACGCCGAGGCTCCTAGCTGCCTTACGCCTGGCCTTCACGTTTATGATGATGCAGATCCTCCACCGGCGCATCGACGCGGTAGTTCATAACCTTCCGCAAGTCGCCCAGGAAGAAGCATGCTATACATGCAAGCGCACCAAAAGGTGCGGCGATGATATACACCACCCGTATACCGTCCGCATAAGCATGCTTCAGTGCGAGCCTTCCGGCAGCGGTAATAATGGGCGTCGCACCAGGCACCTTCGCAAGCGCGCCTGGGTTTGTACCTGTCAACGCTTGAATGAAGGCTGGCAGGGATGCTGGTGGCAGTCCAGCGCCTAGCGCAGCCTTGGGCACCAGGGATGGTATGAGATGATCTAGTCGGGTGCCCAAGGCAGCAGAGTATATCGAGACAAAGACTGTAGCGGCAACGGCGCGAGCGGATGTCGTGACAGCTGTCGCGGTTGCAATGAGATGGTGCGGAGTTGATAGCTGCACACCTGCAACGATCAGGACTAGCGGAGCTCCAAAGCCAAGACCGGCGAGGCCGTTGAAGATGACAGCGTTGGTTGAGTAGCCAGGCTCGATCGTAGCCATCCCGATAATGCCCGCAGTAAGCAGCAAGAAGCCAACAAACATGGGTGAGCGAATGGATCGTCTCTTTGTGCTGATATAGCCGTAGAGTACGGTACTTAGTGCGCACGCAATCCAGAAAGGTTGCGCTCTTGCGACCTGCAGAAATGGGTCGGTCTCGAAGAGGTTCACAGTCCTGCACATAACGTCAGCGTAAGTTAAGTGATGTGGGAGAGCGTGAAACCTACAAGACAGGGTAGAAGATGACAATACTGAAGAGTAGTATCCCTTCAATGAACAGCAAGCCGGCACATATTGCGAAAGTGCGGCCCTTCTCTTTGCCGCCTTTGAACAGGTCATGATGCAGGATGCCAGTTTTGGTACCCTTCCACTCAAAGACGAAGAAGGATATGAGCACAATGATGCCGGTGATCAGGGACCCCAGCACCTGCGAGGAAGTCCATTCGTACAGGGCGCCTCCCAGATTCAATCCTGTGAGGAACAACGTCAAGCCGGCTGTCAGCAGTCCAAAACCAATAAGGTCAAGTGCCTTGATCTTGTCGAAGAGTGATAGGTGGTCGAGCCTAGTATGTCGCTTTGGCGGCTTGTAACCGACAATGATGCAGATCGTAGTGACACCCCAGAGCGCCATCTGGATCCACTAGAAGGCCGTCAGCTATGTGCTTGCATATGAGACGTAGCATACATACATAGAACTTGCGCCAGCCGTCGTGCAGGCTGTCGCGGGTGAGAGCTCCAATGATCAGTGGTGCGGATATGGCGCCGAGAGATGCAGCGAGATTCATGCCACCTTGCGCCACTGTCCTTGATGTCAGCTATGCCGTTTTCACACTACCATAGGCGTTCGTCCTTACTTGGGCGCCACCTTCGGGGCAAGATCTCGCTCGGGATGCAGTACGCAAGTGGTACTGCTGCGAAGCCGAAGCCGATAAGTATCTGGGCCCCAATAACTCGATATATGTTGTCCGCCCCAGGAGCAATCGCCGAACCCACGAACGAGATGGCGCACGTGGATACAAGGATGATCTTCCGAGCTTGGAAAGTATCAGATGCGGAGGCTATGACCGGACCCAGGACAGCTTGGACGAGTGACAGCGCGTTGGTGATCCAAGTCTCCGTGGCGCTGTTGTTTAGATCCTCACCAATGAAGGAGAGCTGAGAGGCGAACTGGAGTCAGTCATCGCCCACATGAGAGGAGATGGGACGTCACATCGACATACCACGGCGGGTGGTCCTTGCAAGGCAAAGACTTGGACGAGGTTAAGCATGAACATCGCTGCGACTGCGACGTACGTCCTGGCATGCAGCTCCGGTTCTTGATCTGCATCGTCGTAGATGAGGTTCGTACCTTCCATTGATGGAGCTCGTTCGAGACCGTCAACTTGGGCCTTCTCATTTACGGAAACAGCAGCGCCTTTGACATTGGCCTGGGCCGCAGGGCTCTCGGAAGGCGATATAGCATCTTCTGCACGGCCCATCTTAACGGATGGGATAGTCTCGCAGCCAACGTGGAAGTTGAGTACAGGAAGGAAGAGAGGTCTAGAATAAATAGCATGCAATCTGCATGTGCGGTGGGCGTTAGAAGCAAGATAAGGTGTTCGCATATCCCACATTTATGCACCGCTACCCCGCATATGCGGAGGATCCACGGATGTGTGGGGTGCATGTATGATGTGAGGTTCATCTGACATGCAGACACCCTGGCAGCGATCGCAGAGCCACGTGGAACTCGTCAGCATTCTTGCACGCAGCAAAGACAAAGCGGTCGTGGCGTATAAGCACAAATCTTGCCTGCGCCCGAAGCTTGTCTCGAATTCTGAAGGGGTTGTAGTATCGCGGTTCCGGCCGGTTTCTGCACAGCATCTCGTCGCTTGCGAACTCGTCGCCTGATGCTATTCGAGCGACAGCCCAGCCATCGAAATCAGGTTTATCATCAGGAGGAGCGGCCTCGAGATCGTTGATGAGCATAGTAGCTTCGTTCATTCGGAGTAAGCCACTGGAGAGTTTGACCGCGCTGTAAGCCTCCTCAACAGCAGACGCAAGTTGATCGGTCCCGTCGACCAGGACCAGCAACTGTACTATGCTGGTCTTGTTGGCGAACAGAAGGTCGTCGGTGAAGATCACATTTCTCGTCGGGCCAGTGAGACACCTCGCATAAACTTGTGGCAAGTTGATCCCACCTCCATACTCCGGCAAGAAAGGCAGGCCAGAAGCATGTTGATATCTGACGGTGCCTCGACCGCCGTTCTCCATTTGTCGTTTCCAGCTTGGTACCTGCTGCATGGCCCACATCACCCAGTCTCGTACGAAGGCCTTCACCAGCCCAGCATTCGTGACGAACTCTCCGTTCCGGATCGTAGCTGCAAGTGAGTGCTCAAGTTGCTGCTTGCGTTCTAGGTACCATCCACGGAGAAGCTTGGCGTAGTCTACGTCTGGATTGCGGTGCAGGTGGGCTAGACGCCAAGCCAAGCCTATAGCGTCGCGAAACCCCGATGTGATGCCCTGACCTCCGAAGGGCGGAAACACGTGTGCGGCATCCCCTACGATGATGACTCTCTCCAGTGCCCAGTAGTTGCAGCTACGTGCAGAGAAGCTGAACGGCCGAGCCCGCAATGTCTCAATGCAATCAACAGGGTAGCGAACATCATGCTCAACGCCGTACCGTCGCCCGGGATGCGTGATATAGGGGTAGATTATTCCGCTGCACTTCTCCTTGGTAGCCATATGGACAGGATCTTCACCCTCGCGAATCACGAACTCGAATCGCCAGAGGCGGTCCTCTGGTCGACCAAACCGACCGCATACGGAAGGCCGCTCAGGGTTGCAGAGGAAGCGGAAGTTCTCGGGGAAAAATGTATCGTATACCTGCTGCGGAGTATAACCGAGCTGCCAAAGCGGGAAGTCGGGGTGAGTCTCCGGAGTCGGGAGTGTAATGTGCCAGTTGAGGGCCACCCAGCTCTCTTCGTAGTTCGTGCTACACACATGTCAACTGCCGAAAGACTCGGGTTGCTGCACCGTCAACGCACCCTTCACACCGCTCTAATCGCACACCCTTGGGCTCAAGATACTTCTTTCTCACGTAGCCGGTCTTACCATCAGCACCAACCAGAAACGCCGCGGAGAGAGATCGAGTGTTACCCTCCGCGTCCGTATACTGAACGGTTACGCTGTCAGCATCTTCTGAGACCGATTGTACTGTACAACCGGTCAAGAGCTTGGAGGTTGAGCATGCAGCAGCAGCATCTCGGACTGCCCTCTCAAGCTGAGGTTGCTTGTGGAAGACAAATCCCACGTGCCCAGTGTTCCCATCGCTCGTGGTAGGATCAATGGTGAAGAAGGGCAACTTCTGCAAGTCTTTGCCACTGCCGCTAATGAAAAGTAAATTGTGGCCTAGGCATGGTTAGATACGACGGAGTGGACACACATATCCGACTTACACAGCGCAATTTGGCTGTGTACGCGATCATACATGTCAATGGCCTGTATGTTGCGTATGCCATCTTCGTCTAGGGCTATGCCGCGTGGGTCGGTAGTAATCTCAGTATCTCGTTCGAGTACGACGTTTGGAACTTCGAGCTGGCCCAACAGCGCCGAGAGCAACATGCCGGTCGGCCCACCGCCGCATATGATGACCGTGGTAGCATCTGGCATTCTCGTGTCCTCGCCCATATCTCTGTGTGCCTAGACCTCGAACCTGATCGATGTGAAGTATAGAGAATGAATGGTTCGCCTGCGCTGAATATCAGACTGATCGGGGTTTCCGTCGTTCGCGCTGACAGATACACCCGCCCGCTGGGTCAATGATTCCGGGATCACTAGGCTGCAGGCGACGATTCTGCTTAGGGTTGGGCAGCTGAGCCCCCCTCTTCCGGCAGGCGTTACGGCAACCGAATTGAGGTCGCAGTCTCGCGACTGGATCCGCCAAGATCGGGGATATTCGCTGGTCACATCGATCTGGTCGCCGCTCTTACCTCACCACGATGATTGTGACATGGAGGAGAGAAGTGCAAGGAGAGTTGTCGTTGTACAGGAAAGCCGTAACGGTTCCTATCGGGACGAAGATATTCCGAACCGCCTCGGCTACGTCGTTCGCGTGGTCTCCCTCCACCAAGTTCACCTTCTTTCCGCATGAATTATCATCGGACACGGCATGCCAATGCTCGAACACCTACAGCTTTCTCTTGGTGGCATTCACGGCAGCGTCGTTTAGTCGGGCTACGATGAGACCACTCGCGATGGACAGCATGCGCTAATGCCCAACCGCTATGGACGTAGGCGTAGATACAGCCACAGGATGAGCGGCGGTGTCTATCACGGCAAAAAAACCACCATGGCATATCACCAAATCCTGGTTTCATTCTACCATCGACCATTGAGCCCCTGCGACCTCTACCGTAGGCGTGCTCGAACGCCGTCCATGACAAAGAGCTGGAAAGGCTGATTGAGACACTTTCACATCAGGTTGGCAGTATAGTGTTCAGCTCATTGCGTGATGCGAGTCTCCATAAAGTTCTGTAGGTACACATAGTCTGAAAGACAAGAGAGCCGGCTGGAATGTGACTATGCCTTAAGTTCGAAAGAGTGAGGCTGCGTATACTTCTCTGCTTTAAGTGGTCTCAAGCGCACCTAATGCCAGCCATTAGTAGCCGCCAGCTCGACTGTGGGATGTGCCTGCGCACCAAGCGGCTCCCTACCTACCGCGGCCAGATCTGCGTTTACCTGCTCTAGATTTTCTTCAAAGTGGCTTCGCGTATCAGACTACCTCTCGCCTTCGCTCGGGTGCAGACACTGGTTCTCCTCAGGAGAAGTCGCCCATTCCGTCAACAGTATCGGCACCGACATATGCATCATGAAGGCCATGACACCCTCCATAACCTGTTTCGACGCCAGCTCCTTCGTCGTGGCACTCTTCCAGGTCTTATACGACCCGCCTTGCGGCATAAAGGTGGCCTCGTACGTCAGCCCATCAGGCTCAAGCAGAGCGCTACCGACCCACTTCCCGTGTATGAGGCCCATTACCTCGGCACTCATGTTGCGGTGGTAGTACGGCGGTCGAAAAGTGTTGGTGGCGGTCATCCAGCGCTGCGTGAACGCTAAGAAGTCGCAGATCGATATGCCCGCCACCTTTGACATTGCGGTCAGGATACAGTAGGTTATTGTGAGTGGGATCAGCTATCTTCTTCTGGCTATAGACCTCCTCTTAGTTTTATTTCGATGTGTCTAAATGGCACGTAGAGCAGTACAGTAACGACGAAAGCCAACTCAAATCCGATGTCTCCCGTTCGCAATGCGATAGGGCCAGTATACCAAGCCTGCAGCAACGACCGTTAGAACGCATGTACGCCTCGTAAAAGTTAATAGCGAACAGCTTTACCTGTGCCATGCTTGGTATGACAAGCGCGAAAGAGCATACGCAGGCTCCAAGCGCAGCGATGCCGGTAGGCAGAGCTTTAGCTGACTCCCAAATACTGTGATCGTACGTCGAACAGTCCAATCGGCGGAACCAGGCGTGCTCCGTGATAACGGCTGCCGAGTATGCGGATGCCCAGTAGCCGATAACTCCAATGAAGTTCTCGAGGTTGGCAAAGAAGCTCACAGCGGCACGGACTGAAATGGGAATGACGATCGCAGTGATGATGATGGCGAAGGCGACGCGTGGAACGCGTACGAGATATGGAACCAGGAGCTGGAAGTTGAGCGTGATGCTATACCTGATCGTAAAGAAATCGTCAGCAGCACGTCTCAAATCAGCCGTCAAGGGGCGTCACTAACATCGTTGCAGAGAAGTTGCCCAAGATCGAGAAGGACAAAAGCACTACAAGAAACTTGCCAAAACCGCCAGCAGGTTGAAGCATGGCGGCCAAGACGCCACCTGCAGAGTTTTGCTCATTGCCTTCGGCCCATGAGGGTACATTCGGCACGGCACCGCCAATGGCCGCCCCGAGAACCATCAAAGGTACGGTGGGTCCGATGAGCCCGCCATAAGTGTAAGCGAAGACCTTCCAGCCGGGCGTCTCTGGCCGCATATAGGTTGCGAAGTCGGAAGCCAGCGCCGCCCATGGGATCAGGAAGCCTGCCACAAGCGCGCCGAAAGAGAGAACAGTGGATGCTGCTGGAGCTTCGGCGGCTACCTGTTGATGGAGATGCTTTCCACCGCAGCCTGTGGCGACGGTTATTGCGATGAGCGCTGGTATCCAGGCAAAGCGTTCGTATTGATGCAGCACGTTAAAGCCACAGAAACATACGAGCATCGCCATTAGACCAATGATAACGATGCCCACCGTGGGAGAAAGGCTGCCGCCAGATACGGCGGCTAAGGTTTGTCCACCTATGACACCGTCGATAATGCAGAATCCGGTAAGGGTTGCGAGATTGAGGACGACTGGGACCAAGACCAGCCAGTAGCCGAAGCTATAGCGAGCCTGTATCATCTGTCTCATGCCGGTCTTAGGTCCGGCCATCGCCAAGTAGCCCACTGGCATCGTGCACAGGAGAGAGAAGAATAGGATGATGAGGGAGGCGGCGCGGAGTCCCAAGCCATAGTTCAACGTTGCAACCATGCCCGTGACGATACTGTACGACGATTAGCGACAGTGGCGGAGGGTGAGCTCCGTCAAGCAGCAGACGTACGGCAAGGGGTTGGTGCTCAGCGTAAACCACAAGGTGAAGATGTTGTATGCCCTTCTGTTTGTTCGCTCTTCTACGGGCACCGGCTGGATTCCGCGAATCTCAATGTTGCTCAACGCCGTCAGCTTCGTCAAGAGATCGTTGCTGCCCCAGTGATGCGTTTCAGAGGCTGGGGCATCATGGTCATGATCGATGGAGTTGGCCTTCGCCTTCCCTTCGTCGAGTGACATTGTGTGAGGTTGCTTGCGTACAAGGCCAGCCTTTGAATGACTTGCAGGGAATTGAGGAGACCTGACGATGACAAGACGTGCACACGAATTTCGATGCCATCGTGAGTGCTTGCTATGACATCCGCTGCCCTGGTGGCGAGTGACCCGTGAATTTCTAAATTTCAATATTGTTGACGAAATTTGCTTAGCTTCGCGGCGGCGCTAAAGGAGATAAGGTAATGCCGTGAGCGGCAAGGCTCAATCGGAAGTTAGCCGAAATCACTGCTCACTGCAACCACAGCGAGACCGGCGCTGGCATTGGCAGTTGCAGACCATACAGTACTGCAGGCTTTCCAGTCAGCAATGGCCGACTTAACAGATTCAATCTATCAGTGCGAGACACTCGTACTGCACAATGATCGACGAAGAATCGAAGTCTGGAGCTGAAGCTCATGTCACTCCTCCCCCCAACGACGAACCGGCATCAAGGTACTCGAAGTCGGCACAATGGACCATCGTCGTGATCGTAGCTCTGGCAGGATATCTCAGGTCTGTGGACACAAGCGACATTGCAGGTCGTGCACAACCTCCGAGCAGCCCTTTGCCAGCCAGCATCTACTTCCCAGCAATCCCGGCACTTGCAAAAGCATTTGAGGAGTCCACTGAGAACATCAACCTAGTAGTGACCATCTACCTTGTCTTTCAAGGCGTTTGTACGAATGATTGATGGTTAAAACTCAACGAGCGAAAGCTAAAACCCCGACAGCTCCTATCCTTTGGGGACCGCTCGGCGATCGATACGGCAGAAGAGCAATCTTCCTGTTGTGCTTGAGCATCCTCGTTGTCTCTTCCGATGCACTGGCTGTTACCCCTACCTCGGCATACTGGCTCTTGATGTTCCTCCGCTGCTTTCAAAGCGGCGGGCGCGCTGGCACTATAGCGCTCGGTGCTGGGGTTGTCAGCGACATTGCGCATACGAAGGAGAAGGGAACCTTCTTCGGGATGTTCAACATTGGACTATGGTAAACACACCTCTCAATTTCCGCACTCTGACTGATAGGTGTAGCTTGCACCTTGTATCGGGCCTACTATCGGCGGCTTGCTGGCTCAGCACCTGGGCTGGAGGTTCATCTTCACCTCCTGGTTCTTGACTATCGCCTCCGCGGCATGCCTCCTCGCCATCCTTCTTTTACTCCCAAAGACGATGAGGTCAGCGCAAGGTGGAACAAAGTCTTCGTGCAATTTGCTTTACGCCCCAGTCATCCCCTGGATCCTTGAACGTGAGTCTAAGCGACCAATGGGTGGACCGCCTACTCCGAGCAAGAAGCCAAGCCGTAACCCGTTCTGTCCGTTCACATTTCCAGACGTGGTAACCTCCATGATGATTCACCGGTTGTGTATATGCCGTCAACTACACAGTCCCCGCTACCATTTCCTCATCGTTTGAGAAGATGTACCCTTCCCTTTCCCAGACAGAGCTGGGCTTGTGCTACCTCTCGACCGGCTTTGGCATGCTGGTGGGTTGTGTGATCACTGTATTTGGGAGTCAGCTAAAGCTCTGCCTACCGGCATCGCTGCGCTTGGAGCCTGCGTATGCTCTTTCGCGCTTGTCATACCAAGCATGGCACAGGTAAAGCTGTTCGCTATTAACTTTTACGAG
>Ga0115848_100049_pt1 | contig 27702 bp, 24 predicted proteins | sample InSIn3gowninarea_FD_83862 | JGI IMG/M metagenome (GOLD analysis project Ga0115848, IMG submission 83862) | reverse complement strand
AATTTTGACCCGGCTAAATCGGGTACTAATATTGGTTTCTGTTACGTGTAGGATGCCTGCAATTATGGGGGGCTTACCCCAACTTCCGCCATGAATCTAAAGTAAGCACCTGGATATATAAAGTTGCCCTTAATACCATCCTATCAAAAACCAAAAAGGAAAAAAGGAGGGTTCCTACCGAGCCTTTCGGTTATTCTGACTTAAGCAATATAGCAGAACCAGTTTTTGCTGATGATGCCGTACAGCATCTGCAACACGCGATTAACCTGCTGCCGGATATTGATAAAGCTATTGTTATTCTTTATTTGGAAGGGTATAGCCACCGGGAAATTGCAGGCATCCTACACGTAACAGAAACCAATATTAGTACCCGATTTAGCCGGGTCAAAATTCAACTCCAAAGAATATTTAAAACGAAGCAATATGAATCTCGATAATCTTAAATCTGGTTGGCAACAGTATAAGGTAATGAGTAGCTTCCCAGCTATTCAGGAGGAAGAAATTCTTTCTGTTATCCAAGCTAAACAAGTTAAACCTTTCTGGCAGTTATCCCGAAAAATTATTCAAAACGTCTTAATCTATTCTTTCTTGCTTCTTAGTGTAAATGGGGGCTGCGCAGGTTGATTGCTTCGCCTATTTTATAGTTATCAAAATCAACTTCATCTATAAAGTTATGGCCTATATCTATTGGGACCCGGACGGAACCATCCTAGACTTGGCATTCTTGCCGTTAAAATGGTATTCTTTACTTTTTGCTGCTGGCTTTTTTTTAGGCTACCTTATTTTGAGTAGAAAATTCAGAATGGAAGGGATAGCAGAGCATTTGCTCCAAAAACTAGCGGTTTACGTAATAGCAGCTGCTGTTATTGGCGCTAGATTGGGGCATTGCTTATTTTATGATTTTGATTATTACTCCCGTAACCTAGCGGAAATATTTTTGCCTGTTCGGTTTCATCCTCGGTTAGCGTTTATTGGTTTCCAAGGCTTGGCTAGTCATGGGGGAGCGATTGCTCTATTAATCGCAATTGTTTTATACTCCCGCCGGTATAAGGTAGCGCTATTTTGGGTATTAGATAAGCTTGCGCTTGTTACCCCGCTGGCTTGCAGCCTCATTAGAATAGGAAATCTGATGAATTCTGAAATTATTGGAAGGCCTGCTGCTGTACCATGGGCCTTTGTTTTTGAACGGGTTGATACGATACCCAGGCATCCCGGGCAACTCTACGAAGCCATTACTTATTTTATGATTTTTATTTTATTAAATACGGCAGAACAAAAGACTGATAGAAGGTCGGGCTTTATTTTTGGGCTATTTCTGGTTTTGATGTTCTTATCCAGATTTCTGTTAGAATTTTTTAAAGCAGACCAATCTGCCTTCGAATCGGGCATGTTGTTGAATATGGGGCAGCTGCTTAGTATGCCATTTATTATTTTCGGTTTAATATTACTTCTAGAGAGAAAAAGAACAGCTTTATATTACTAAAGAAGAGTAGACATTCCGGTAACGATCAAACTTGTAGATCTATTCAAAAAAATAACAGCACCCAACACGGCCCATAAACCAAGCGGCGGCAGTGCCTTGCTCCCTTTACGTACTAACCGCTAGACTTAATTCTTTAAATTTTTTAATAACCAGGAAGGTAATTGGTGCTATTTACTTTGTTGGGCATAAAGCTTTTCCAGAAAGCCCGGATAAGAATTTGATTGGGAGTTACGTAAGCTAGCTCCTGGCATTTCGGGGATTATTTTGTTTAAAACCAGCTCCAGATTGGCTGGTTCCTGGCGCGATTTACTAAAAGCTTCCAGGCCAAAGGTGTAAAAAGTTTGCTGATTTACTTTAATCTTGGTTAACTCTACTCCGCAGCCTTCAGCGGGCCAGGAGTCTTGGGCAACCGGCGTGATACTTTCTTCCGCTAGGTTCACCGAAAATTTTTGCCATAAACGTTCTTTGTCCACCCGTACCCACAACTCCATCCCGGTACCTAATTGTTCTCTGCTGAATTGCTGCAACAAGTTTTTATTCTCCTCATCCGATTCCTGCAGCCCGAAACTATACTTCCCCCAATCGTTAACTAACCCCGATTGGCCATTTGGCAAAGGCAGCACTCCCCTATCCGCCAGCAGCACTTTTACTTCTACTTTTCCTTCCCGGATTTTTACGCCCAAATTATGTAAACCCGGCTGTTGCAGGTAAATATCCGCCCGTTCCCAGTTCCCGGCAAAATACAAGTTACGCGCGTTAAACCATTTTTCAATAACGGCAAACTCCGTTTGATTTTTGAAAAACCACCGTACTTCGGCGCTATAAACCATTGGTATAATTTAAAACTAGATCTCTCTTTGGAAAAAATTTAACAATTTGAGTTACCCACCCAATTATTGTTACTACCACTTGCCTCACGCAAGTAGGTAAAGGGCATCTGACATTTTAGAAAAAGCCGCAAAATCAAAATCAAATTATAACCAAGTACCCGTTTAATCATCGTCGCGGTCGCCGCGGCGGAGTTCGTCTACGGAGCGCATTACTTTTTCCCGCAGCGAGTTCCGGTATTTTTCCAAACGGTCGGCAATGGCGGCGTTAAAAGTACCTAAAATCTGGGCAGCGAGTAAACCCGCATTTTGGGCGCCGTTTAAAGCTACCGTAGCTACCGGAATGCCGCCCGGCATTTGCAAAATAGACAAGATAGAATCCCAGCCATCAATGGAATTACTCGACTTAACCGGTACCCCAATTACCGGGATAGTAGTAAGCGAGGCCACCATGCCGGGTAAATGGGCCGCCCCGCCCGCCCCGGCAATAATAACGCGTAAACCGCGTTTGCGGGCATTTTCGGCGTATTCTACCATGCGGTGCGGGGTCCGGTGCGCCGACACAATGGTTAACTCAAAAGGAATATTCATGGACTCCAGCATTTCGGCCGCTGGTTCCATTATTTTTAAGTCGGACTGGCTGCCCATGATAATGCCTACTAAAGGTGTGAGTTGGCTATTGGTGGAGGTCTCGGTCATGCTCTTACTTTAATTACTTCCTTTACTTTGTTCGCTTTTTGGGTAGCCTCGGTTACAGTAGCCGCCGTAATGGTTACGTGCCCCATTTTGCGGGCGGGGCGGGTATATTTTTTCCCGTATAAATGAATGCTCACGCCCGGCAAAGCCAAAGCTTCCGGTAAACCCTCGTATTGCGCCGGGCCAGCATAACCGGGCTCGCCCAATAAATTAAGCATGACCGCCGCGCTGTGGCCTTGGGTATCCCCCAAAGGCAAATTTAAAATGGCCCGCAAATGCTGTTCAAACTGCGACGTAAGATTAGCTTTATAGGTATGGTGTCCGCTGTTATGCGGCCGGGGCGCGACCTCGTTCACTAAAATTTTTCCTTCTTTGGTCAGGAACATTTCTACGGCCAGCAGGCCCACCATGTTTAAGGCTTGAATAACCTGCTTGGCTATTGCCTGCGCTTGTTGTTCTACGGCCGGCGAAATAGCGGCCGGCGAAAACAAGTAATCAACCAGGTTGTGTACCGGGTGAAAGACCAGTTCTACGACGGGAAAGCAACTTACCTCCCCACTCGGGTTGCGGGCCACCAGCACCGCTAATTCTTTTTCGTAATCTACCAGCTTTTCCAGCACCGTTGGTGCCGCAAAGCTTTTGTCAAAATCCGCCGGGCTGGTAATCCGGGTTACCCCGCGGCCATCGTAGCCCAGGGTACGCAATTTTTGGAAAGCCGGTAAAAAGTTAGTGTATTGTTCTAATTCGCTTTTATTTTGGAGCAGCCGGAAATCAGCGGTGGGAATACCGTGTTTTTGGTAAAACTCTTTCTGTAAGCCTTTATCCTGAATAATTTTAATTACTTCGGGTTCCGGAAACACTTTTACTCCTTCTTGCTTTAATTGCAATAAGGCAGCGGTGTTTACGTGTTCAATTTCAATGGTTACCACGTCGCACTTTTTCCCGAAGGCATAAACGGTAGCATAATCGGCGAAGCTGCCCACAAAAAATTCGTTGCACAACGATTTACAGGGAGCTTCTTTATCCGGGTCCAGAATTAAGGTGTATACATTTAAATCAATCCCGGCCTGGAGTAACATACGGCCTAATTGGCCACCGCCCAAAATGCCGAGTCTAATTTCTCCTTGCATGTTTTATTTTTAGATTTGTTGGATGAAAGCCAAAAGTAAGCATTTTATTTATTTGCCACAGTAGCGGCGGGCAACAGCACAGTAAACTAAGTAGTTGTTCGTTATTAGTTGTTCGTTACTAGATAAACAAGTATTTAGTTATCAATAAATTATACGTTAAACTGATTTTGTTGGGGTACTGCCCGCTTACTGTAATTACCTCCCAATATTCTTTATTCGGATTTCTGGCCTTTACAATGAATAACACGCTTTTAAACCAGCCGTATGTGCCTTTACAAACTATTATTACCTTTACCAAGTTTTTGAATTTCAACTACGCTCCCGGTTATGGAAATTTTACTGGCTACTTTTTCCGCGCTGTTTTCGGTGGTAAACCCTTTTGGAGCAATGCCGGTATTTTTAACCCTTACCCAAGACGACTCGCCGGAGCGCCGACGGCAGCAAGCCTTGCGAGCTTGCTGCTACATGATTGGCATTTTAACGGTATTTTTCCTGGCCGGGCAATATATTTTAAATTTTTTCGGCTTACGCATTCATGATTTACGGATTGCCGGCGGTATTATGATCTTAAAAGCCGGTGCCGATTTAATTACTACCAAGTCCGATGCGGGCCGCAAAGTATCGAAAGATGCCGTGGAGGAAAGCATTACCAAACCCGACATTTCTTTTACCCCGCTGGCAATGCCCATGTTATCGGGACCCGGCGCCATTGCGGTAAGCATTGGTTTATTTACGCAATCGTTGTCGTACGCCGATATGGGTATTATTATTCTGGCGATTGTGTTCCTGGCGGTGCCCACTTACTACATATTGATTTTTTCGCCGAAACTTATCCAGATTATGGGCAAAGCCGGTCTGGAAGCTTTATCTAAAATAATGGGCTTTATTGTGCTTTCGCTCGGCGTAAATTTTATTACCTCCGCCCTTATCGCTTTGTTTAAGTAGTCGATAGTCCACGGTCCACAGTCCACGGTCCACAGTCCATAGTTCATGGTTGATAGTTGACAAGGTTGATTAGTTTGTTGGTTAAGGAGGATTATTTAAAAACAACATTTTTCGTCTTTCTCAGTACATCTTATTCTTTCCGTTATAAAACTGAACCATGATCCACAGACCATGAACCATTGACTTTGGTCTACAAACTATGGACTATCGACCATGGACTATGGACCATCGACTGTGAACCATCGACTATCGACTAATTGTATTACCTTTGCCATATGAAGTTGAAGAATGATTTAATTTTGCGTGCCGCCACCGGCGAACCTACCGAACGTACCCCCGTTTGGCTGATGCGCCAGGCGGGTCGTATTTTACCGGAATACCGGGCGGTTCGCAATAGCGTAAGTGGTTTTAAAGAATTAGTAGAAACTCCCGAGTTAGCTTCGGAAGTAACCATTCAGCCCGTTGATCTATTAGGAGTTGACGCTGCCATTATTTTTTCGGATATTCTGGTGGTACCGGAAGCCATGGGCTGTACGTACGAAATGATAGAGCAACGCGGGCCCATTTTTCCCAAAACCATTCAAACGCCGGAAGATATTAAGCAACTGCGGGTGGAGGATGCGCACTTGCAATTGCATTACGTGTACGAAGCCATTCAGATTACCAAGCGCGGCTTAAACGGCCGGGTGCCTTTAATTGGTTTTGCCGGCGCACCCTGGACTATTCTGGCGTATATGGTAGAAGGCAGCGGCTCCAAAACGTTTTCGAAAGCCCGCAAGTTTTTGTATACTTCTCCGGAACTGGCCCACAGCTTACTCGATAAAATTACCACCGTTACCATTAATTATTTGCAAGCCCAGGTAGATGCCGGGGCGGCTATGCTGCAAATTTTTGATTCGTGGGCGGGTATTTTGCCGCCGGCCCATTACCGCGAATTTTCTACTCATTATCTTGCCCGCATTTGCAACGCGATAACTACCGTGCCTATAACCGTTTTTGCCAAAGGCGCTTTTTTTGCCTTATCGGAGTTTGCGCAACTAGATTGCCAGACCATCGGCTTAGACTGGAACATGAACATTGCCGATACCCGGGCGGCGGTTGGTACTAATAAAACTTTACAAGGTAATCTGGACCCTTGTGCTTTGTACGGTTCTTTTGACAGCATCCGGCAGGAAACCATTGCCATGCTGCAAGCCTTTGGGCCAACCCGGCACATTGCCAATTTAGGTCACGGCGTTTACCCGGATACCGATCCGGATAAAGTGAAATGCTTTGTGGATACCGTAAAAGAGTATAGCAGCAAAATAAAAGCCCCAACTCTAACCATTACGTAACGCAGACTTACAGTTGCCCATCTCTTTTACAATAAAGTTTGGTTGCAACGTTACCCCATCAAACTAAAAAAAGCCGCTTATAAAAGCGGCTTTTTTTAGTTTGATAAACTCTGTAAAACGACTAATCAAGCTGCTCGTTCTCATCGTCGTTTTCCAGGTTATTTTCATGATCATCCTCACTTGATTCTTTCCGGATGGTTAATCCGGTCTCATCCATAACCGCATCGAGCAATTTATTTACTTCGGTAGCTTTTTCGGGTTCATTTAACTTTTCAAACGAAACGGCTAAGTTGCGCAAGGCCCGCCGGATAATATCGAGGTTCGCGCAAGGCTCATAAAAAATATCGACCGGGTGCAGGTTTAATTGCAAAATATAAGAATCTATATCGGCTTTCGATAAAATCAGACCCCGGTTATAAACATTGATATAAAACTGGTAGTTGTCTTTTTTGTACGTCAGGATAAATAAATTCGGCAGATTTACGCCATAAACCGGTAAGCCTAGTTTTTGGGCGACCGTTAGGTAGATCACGCACAAGGTTAAGGGATTGCCCCGTTGGGTTTCCAGAGCCAAATGCAACATTGAATTAGCCGGCGAATGAAAATTTTTGGTGTTGGCCGAAAACTTATAAATCCGGAATAAAACGTGGTTTAAAGCTTTAATCTGGTCGTAAGGGTGCATGTCTGGTTTAATGTGCAACCAGGCTTCGTAGTAAATTTGATCGAGCGTTTTGTTGATAACGGCCAGATCGGCATCCGGATACTGGTAGGTATTTACCAGCCACATGCCTTCAATTAAACTCTGCGCTCCCGTTTGCCGCCAAGTAGCTAATCTGTTCGTCAGCGATTCATACTGCAGTTTATGAATCAAGTCTTCAATTTTTTTCTGAACCTCCGGGTTAATGCTTTCTTCCCAATGTTCTTCCAGAAAAGGAATAACCGGTTCGCCCAACGACACAATTTTATCTTCTACGTGTACCGAAATTTCCTGGTCCTCGTCGTCGAGTAATGATATTAAAGCTTTTATTTCTTGATTTGTCACGCGCAAAAATAAATTATGAAATTAAAAATTATGGAATTAGAAATTAAATTTAATCTGCCTTTTTAATTTTCAGATTTATCTTAACAAAATTATCTAATTATTACGTTTCCTTTTTGCTACTAACTTTACAATAGAATTTCATTCGTTAGCAATAAAATTATAAGGTTTAACTAGGTTATACATGAATACCTTCTTGTCTGTTAAATATTTACGTAGCTATCTAAATTAGATTTTAGTTTACGGCTTCATGCAGAGGCAAGGATATAACTTTCTAATTTTTGATTTCTAATTCACTTCAAGGAATTTCTAATTTATTTCTCACGTTTGAATAACGCCCACGTTAAAAGGTTTTTCGATGGGAGCCTGGTTAGCGGCCGCAATACCGATGGATATTACCTGGCGCGTTTCCAGGGGATCTATAATACCATCAACCCACAGGCGGGCCGCCGCATAGTACGGCGAAAGCTGCTCGTTATAACTAGACGTAATTTTTTCTAATAATGCTTTTTCAGCTGTTGGAGTAATAATTTCGCCTTTGTTTTTTAACGATGCTACCTGAATTTGCAGTAATGTATTAGCTGCCGCCGCTCCACTCATTACGGCCATTTGCGCGGTCGGCCAGGCAAAGATTAGTCGCGGATCGTAGGCTTTGCCGCACATGGCATAATTACCCGCCCCGTACGAATTACCCAGTATAAAGGTAAACTTAGGTACTACCGAATTGGCCACCGCACTTACCATTTTAGCCCCATCTTTTATGATGCCGCCGTGCTCGGCTTTGCTGCCCACCATAAACCCGGAAACGTCCTGCAAGAAAATCAGCGGTATCTTTTTTTGATTACAATTCATGATAAACCGGGCCGCTTTATCCGCCGAATCCGAATAGACAACCCCGCCCATCTGCAGTTCGCCTTTTTTTGTTTTCACCATCTTCCGCTGGTTGGCCACTATTCCCACGGCCCAACCATCAACCCTAGCCAACCCGCAAATCAAAGTTTGCCCGTATAATTCTTTATAAGGTTCAAAGTCGGAGTTATCTACCAGGCGCCGGATTATTTCCAGCATATCGTAGGGCTTTACCCGATCGGCCGGGAAATAACCGTACATCTCCGCGGGGTTTAATTGGGGCAATGCGGGAGCAGTCCGGTTAAAACCGGCTTTGGCAGGTTCTCCGATTTTATCGAAAATATTCCGGATGGCATCCAAACACTCTTGATCGGTTTTAAATTTATAATCGGTAACGCCGGAAATTTCGGAGTGGGTAGTAGCTCCGCCCAAGGTTTCGTTATCCACCGATTCACCGATCGCCGCTTTTACCAAGTAAGAACCCGCCAGAAAAATTGAACCCGTTTGATCCACGATCATGGCTTCATCGGACATGATGGGCAAATAAGCGCCCCCGGCTACGCAGCTTCCCATAATGGCTGAAATTTGAATGATTCCCAGGGCCGACATAACCGCGTTGTTCCGGAAAATGCGGCCAAAATGTTCTTTATCCGGAAATATTTCGGCTTGCAAAGGCAGGTACACCCCGGCACTATCTACTAGGTAAATAATAGGCAGTTTATTTTCAATCGCAATTTCCTGAGCCCGTAAATTTTTCTTCGCCGTAATCGGGAACCAGGCTCCGGCTTTAACGGTGGCATCGTTGGCTACCACTACGCACAGGCGGCCTTTTACGTAACCAAGCGTTACAACAACTCCGCCGCTGGGGCATCCGCCGTGCTCCGGGTACATGTCCTCACCGGCTAAAGCCCCAATTTCGAGCGAATCGGCGCCATTATCTAACAAGTATGTAATGCGCTCGCGGGCCGTTAATTTTCCTTTTTCGTGTTGTGCCTGCTGGCGTTTGGCCCCACCTCCCAGATACACCGTTTTTAAGCGGTTTTTCAGTTGATAGAGCTGATGCTTTAGAATATCTTCGTTTTTGTTAAACTCCACATTTTGCTTCATAGTAAACGGGTTAAGCATAAAAAATCCGCCCGAAAGGCGGATTCTAAGTTTAACGTTTAAGGTTATACGTTTTATAAAAAATTACTCTTCACCACTCTCTTTAAATTATTTTTCTCCTTAACTGTAATCTAACGCTTACAACCTAAAACCTATAACCCTATTTTTTATCTACTTCCCCTACCATACCCGTATTTTCGACGGTGTTGGCGTTGCGTACCTTATCCGCGGATTTTACATTCTCCGCTTGTTTTACTTTGGTACCGCCGCCAATTAAAGAAAAGTGCACGTAGCGTTTAGGATTGGCTTTTAAGTCTTGGAGTAATGCATTTAAACTCTCGGTAGAAGCATTCATGTTGCGGTACAGCGAATCATCGTTCATGATCTTGCCTAAAGTACCGCTATCCTGATTGAATTTCTGGATCATGGATTGTGCTTCGACTACGGTGGCGTTTAACTGCCGTACCGTGTTGTTAATAGGCGTATTTTTTAAAGTATCCGTAATCTGGCTCAGGTTACTAGCTAAACGACTAAACTTCTGTTCCGTGTTTTTTAAGGAACTGGTTAAATCGGCCATATTGGAGGTAATGGTGTTAATGTTCCGCTGATTGGCGAGCATTAAGTTCTTAACCGCTTCGGTAGTAGCCTGGGTATTTAGTATGGTAGCCTGAATACTCCGTTTAGCATCTTCGTTAAAAAAAGAATTTAACTTAATTAAAGTAGAATCAACGGTACCTAATACCGGCATAGCTTTGGCCGTGAGCATATCGGTGATACTTCTTTCGACGTACGGTTTTAGGGTTTCGCCCCCGTTGTACTTTTTGGAATTTGGCCGCAGAAAAAAGGTGATGGCCTTGCCGCCTAGTAAATCGCTGTTAGAAAGGCTGGCAATAGTGGAGTCGCCTACGGTTATATCTTTGTCAACGGCTAAGCTAACCCGGATTTTGTTATTCTTATCTTTCAGAATATACATATCGGTTACCGTACCTATTTTTACGCCGTTTAATACAATAGGAGCCGAAACATTTAAACCGTCTACGCTGTCGTACTCGACGTAATAAGTAGTATTGGACGAGAAAAAATCGGTACCCCGTAGAAAGGTATAACCAAAATACAGCATTACAATGGCCACAATGCCCAGTAAAGCTACTTTTATTTCTTTAGTAAATCTCACGCAGTGTAAATTAAGTTAAATTTAGTTAGAGGCTTCGAGTTCTTGCTTATACTCTTTAAAAGCCCGGTATATGCCTGATGCAATATACGATTGTCCGGATTTATCGTTGAGATATTTTTCTTCTTCGGGATTCGTTAAGAATCCGGTTTCGATTAAAACGCTGGGCATCGCTGATTTCCAGAGCACAATAAGACCCGCTTGTTTTACCCCGCGGCTCTTGCGGCTTACTTTATTTTCAAATTGGTTTTCTACTTTTTGCGCAAACCGCAAACTGTTATCCATGTAAGCGCTTTGGCGGAGCGATAATAAAATATGGCTCTGGGGCGAGTTCGGATCAAAGCCGTCGTAATTTTCTTTGTAACCTTCTTCTTTCAGAATAACCGAGTTTTCGCGTTTCGCTACTTTCAGGTTTCCTTCCGAAGTATGCAGCCCCATGGTAAAAGTTTCGGTACCATAAGCCGCCGACGGCCCGGAATTACAATGGATGGAAATAAATAAATCGGCGTTGTTTTTATTCGCAATACCCGCCCGGTCAATTAGCTCTACGAATACGTTACTTTTTCGGGTGTAAATTACTTTTACATCCGGCACATTTTCTTCGATGAGGTTACCTACCTGCAATGCTACTTTCAAAGCTACGTCTTTTTCTCTGGAGAAACGGCCGCTGCATCCCACATCGTGGGCACCGTGCCCGGCGTCAATTACAACGGTTCGCACCCGGTTATCGCGGCGAATAAGATTCGTACTAAAACCAGAAAAAACAAAAATCAGGGCCGGCAACAAAAATAAAACAATATTTCTCACGACTTTCGTTACATTAAAACTAATGATCTTACCTTTGCAAAAATATATAAAAAGCTCATTAATTCTGAACCGTTTACCATACATTTTGCGGATATTCCTGGCTCTCGTACTTTCGTTATCGGTATTAATAAATGCCTGGGCGCAACAAACGCCTAACCGGACCACTACGCCCCAACTGCCAGAAATTACCGTGGACACGGCAACCATAAAACAAGACTCGATCCAAGGAGATATTACCACTACCATTAAATATACCGCCAAGGATTCTATTGTTTTAAACGTACAAAACAAGTTAGTTAATATGTATAACGACGCCAGTATTGAATATGGTACAATGTCGTTAAAAGCGCATTCTACTCAGCTGGATTATAAAACCAACCTGGTAAACGCGATCGGCTCGAAAGATTCAACGGGAAAAGCAGTTGGTACTCCGGTATTTAAAGACGACCAGGAGATGTACACGGCCGAGCAGATAGCCTATAATTTTAAAACGAAAAAAGGTAAAATTCGCGAAGTAGTAACCCGGCAGGGCGAAGGTTTTCTGCACGCCGAAGTGGTCAAAAAGACCGAAGGCGATGCCATGTACGGGATTCACTCCAAGTACACGACCTGCGATTTACCGCATCCGCACTTTTACATTAACTCGAGTAAAATGAAAGCCATTCCGGGAAAAAAGATTTTTACCGGGCCTTTTAATTTGGTATTTGGCGATATACCCACCCCGTTAGGCTTTCTTTTTGGTTATTTCCCCACGCCTAAAAAGCGCAGTTCCGGCCTCATTATTCCTACTTTCGGCGAAGCCCGTTCCCGGGGGTTTTACTTACGTAACGGGGGGTATTATTTTGTATTGAACGAAAACATTGACTTACGCTTAACCGGTGATATTTACTCGCTGGGTAGTTACGGAGCTCAGCTGCAATCGATGTACATTAAACGGTACCGCTACCGCGGTAATATCAGCATGAGTTATAGCTCTAATAAAAATCCGAACACCGGAGCGAATGAAGCTACCCTGGGTCCGGGTAACTTTAACCGGCAAGAACCTAAATCATTCTGGATTAGCGCCAGCCACACGCCAACTACCTTGCGGCCGGGTGGTAAATGGTCGGCGAGTGTGAACGCCGGTACGCAGTTTTACAACCGCCAAAATCGCTACGATAATGCGGCTTTAGCGCTCAATAATACTTTCAACTCCAGTGTGCAGTACCAGTTTGCGAAACCAACTTCGCCGTTTACCTTAACCGCTTCGGCCTTGCATAACATGAACACTACCACGGGCGTTCATAACTTTACCTTACCCGAAGCAACTTTTGCGGTAAACCGCCAAACGCCGCTCAAATGGTTTCAGAAAAAAAGCACCGGCAGTTGGTTCGAAGATATTGCGCTCAGTTACAACGTGAGCGCGCGAAATTTAATTAGCACGCAAATTAATAGCAGCACCCTGAGTGGCGTTTCGAATTTGGTGGGAGGTAGCGCAGTGGACACGGTGTTGAAGTTAAATGGGAAAAATTTCCGGCGTATTTTGGCCAACGCCGATTATGGCATTCAGCACTCCTTACCCATTACCATGAACAGCATCCGGTTATTTAAATTTTTTCAGTTATCGCCGGGTTTGAGCTACAACGAAACTTGGTTTTTCAAAAAATTTGACTATAACTACATCAATAATTTAAATGCTATCCGGGTTGATACCACTAATGGCTTTTACCGGGCGTATACTTACGCCGCCAACGTCAGCTTAAGCACGCGGGTTTATGGTACTTACATTATTAAGGGCAAAAAGATTGAGGCCATTCGCCATTTAATGACGCCTAATATCAGCTATTCTTATAATCCGGATTTTTCGAGCAAATATACTCGTACCGTGCAGGTAGGCAGGCCCGATATCGAAGACAATATTCCCATTCAATATTTACCGATTTACCGGAGTTTGTACGGAGTACCCACCTCCTTGCGGCAAAGTAACATGAACTTTAGCTTAACGAATAACGTGGAGATGAAGGTAAAATCCAAATCAGATACGGCCAGCACCTTCGAGAAAGTAAGCTTAATCGATAACTTAGGCCTTACATCCGGCTATAATTTTGCCGCTGATTCGTTTCAGTTACAGAACATCAATGTTCAATTCCGGACTTTGTTGTTTAAAAAATTAAATTTATTCTCCAATGCCGTGTTCGACCCTTACAAAGTTAACAGCGGCGGCCGCCGAGTAAACGAGTATAGCCTCAGCAGCGGGCAATTAGCCCGGTTGGTAAATGCCAACCTGAACATGTCGATGGAACTAAACCCAGAGGCTTTAAAGAAAGGATCGCAAACCGCGCAGGAACAAGCACCCCGCACGAACCGTCCTTCGCTGGAAACCAATCCTAATTTAGTGGCAGAGTACGTTGATTTTAAAATTCCGTGGACTTTGAGCTTAAACTTTACGGCTTCCTATTTTAAAAGTACCTCCCTTCGAACCAAAGATCAGATTTCGAAATCTTTAGGCGTAGATGGTTCGGTAAACTTAACGGAGAAGTGGAAAGTTACTTACAGCACCGGTTATGATTTTCAGTTTAAGCAAATGACTTATACCAGTGTAAACATATACCGCGACTTACACTGCTGGGAAATGAGTATTTCGTGGGTGCCTTTTGGTGAGTACCAGTCTTACTCCATTAACATTAATGCCCGTTCTTCTATCTTGCGCGATTTAAAATTGTCCCGGAACCGGGGAATTCAGTGGCGCTAGACCTATTAGAATTAGAAATTATGAATTAGAAATTAGAAATTAGAAATTAAGACTTAATATTACGCCTCTTTTGCTAACCGCGAAAGAGGCTTTTTTATTCAGGATAGATTTTTATCAGATAAGCAAGCAGCCCTCTTAACAATTAGTGTTTTAAGAAATTTCTAATTTTTAATTTCTAATTCATAATTATCTCTCCATGTCCGTTCACCGAAAAGATATAAAACTTATTACCACGCATCAGTTGCAGGCCATGAAGGAACGTGGAGAGAAAATTTCCATGCTTACTGCTTACGATTTTTCGATGGCTTCTATTTTGGATGGCGCTGGCATTGATGTGTTACTGGTTGGCGATTCCGCTTCTAACGTCATGGCCGGCCATACTACTACCTTGCCTATTACCTTGGATCAAATGATTTACCATGCTTCTTCGGTGGTACGCGGCGTAAAACGGGCTTTTGTGGTAGTAGATTTACCATTTGGCTCTTACCAGGGCAATTCCTCGGAGGCGCTCCGCTCGGCCATCCGGATTATGAAAGAATCCGGCGCACACGGCATTAAACTGGAAGGTGGCAGCGAAATTAAAGATTCTGTTACTCGGATATTAAGTGCCGGCGTACCCGTAATGGGGCATTTAGGTTTAACCCCGCAGTCTATTTATAAGTTTGGCACTTACACCGTGCGGGCGAAGGAAGAACAAGAAGCTAAAAAGTTACTGGAAGATGCTTTGTTGCTCGAAGAAATTGGTTGTTTTGCTTTAGTACTGGAGAAAATTCCGTCGGAATTAGCGCGTCAGGTAGCGGCAGGTTTACGCATTCCGGTAATTGGCATTGGCGCCGGTCCGGAGGTTGATGGCCAGGTTTTAGTCTCGCACGATTTGTTAGGTATTACCAAAGAGTTTAAGCCTCGCTTCCTCCGGCGCTACGCCAATTTGCACGACACCATGACCAAAGCCGTTAGCCACTACGTAGCCGACGTAAAATCCCGGAACTTTCCCAGCCCAGAGGAAGCGTATTAGTGGCAAGTTACAAGTTGGTTTTAAAGTTAAAAGGTTGGAAAGTTGAAAGGTTTTAAAGTTAATCTAACCCGCAGGTAATTATTCCACCATGTTACCATTCAACAATTTGATCTGTAATCTGTTGACTATGTACCATGGACTATGGACTAAACAATAAATCTATGGTCTATCAACCGCGGACGGTGGACTACGAAATATGCTTGAAATTGAGAAATGGATTGTTTACGAAGATAATCATTTAATCGTGGTGAATAAGCCGGCAGGCGTATTGGTACAAGGCGATGAAACGGGAGATGTACCTTTGTCGGAGTTGGTGAAACAGTATTTAAGAGCTAAATACCAAAAGCCGGGCAACGTATTTACCGGAGTAGTGCACCGGCTCGACCGGCCAGTGAGCGGCCTTGTTTTACTGGCCAAAACTTCTAAAGCATTATCGCGCATGAACGAACAGTTCCGCAGCAATGCCATTCATAAAACGTATTTGGCTATTACCAGTCGTCCACCTGTCGCAAAAGAAGCTTGCTTGGTTCATTGGCTGGTAAAAGACGAAAAACGTAACGTTACCCAAGCCTTTCCCAAAGAAGTTTCTAAAAGTTTACGCGCCGAGTTAAGTTACAAATTAATTAGTCAGGAACAAGCGTACAGTTTAGTGCAAGTAAAACCCGTTACCGGCCGGCCGCACCAAATTCGGGTACAATTAGCTACCCAAAAAAGCCCGATTGTGGGTGATGTAAAATACGGTGCCCCTACCCTTCTGGCCGATAGAAGCATTTGTTTACATGCCTTTCGTTTAGAATTTATCCACCCGGTGCGCCACGAAAAAACTTTAATTGCGGCTATGCCGCCCGCTACTTTTCCCTGGAATTTGTTTGAACAAAAAGCCAAGATCCTGGTTTCTGAGTAATAACTTTAATCATTTTTAACGAATTTTCACTTTATAACTTATCAAGTTTGGGCTTGGTGTTGTAGCTTTGTGAACTTAAAAGAACTAAATCTGTTTTACCCTAAACTCAATTGTTGTAGTTTTTAACCTCTATTATTAAATTATTAAAGATGCCCATCCTTATATTCTTCGTTGCGCACTGGTACTTATCTTTATTTGTGCAAACATTTTACCTCCACCGTTACGCGGCGCATAAAATGTTCACCATGAATCCTTTCTGGGAAAAATTCTTTTTTCTGTTAACCTATATCGCGCAAGGTTCTTCGTTTTTATCGCCGCGCGCCTACGCGATCTTGCACCGCATGCACCACGCTTTTTCCGATACCGATAAAGATCCCCATTCCCCGCATTTTTCAAATAATGCTTTTACCATGATGTGGAAAACTAAAAACATTTACAATAATGTACTGCATAAGCGCCTGGAAGCCGAAGCCCGTTTTGAAGGCAATTATCCGTTGTGGAATGCGGTAGAAAAAATTGGCGATACTTATTTTTCCCGGATTGCTTGGGGCACATTGTACGTATTATTTTACATTACTTTTGCTACGCAATGGTGGATGTATTTGCTGCTACCGCTGCATTTTTTAATGGGACCTATTCACGGCGCAATTGTAAACTGGAGCGGTCATAAATACGGGTACCAAAATTTTGATAACAACGATAAATCGCGCAATTCCTTGTTTTTTGATTTTTTAACGGGTGGGGAGCTGTTTCAGAACAATCACCATAAATTACCCAACCGGGTTAATTTTGGCGTAAAATGGTGGGAAGTTGACCCTACCTACCCCGTTATCTGGGCGCTCGATAAATTAAGAATTATTCGCCTGAAAAAAGTACGGGCTTAATCTTTTTGTTTAAACTTCCATTAAAAAGTCTCTTTATTTACGTAAGGAGACTTTTTTAATTTTATGGCTTCGTAACCGCAAAAAGCAATTGTAGAAATTTAACCGGCTAAACTCTGAAATTAAGATTTTTAAAAAATAACGCGCTTTCATTTACTTCCTACTTGGCAGCCGGCATTATAATTTTCCTGGCTCAAACGCATCTACTCTGGCAGTCCGCTTTTTTAGATTACGATTCCGCCCGCAACTGGCAAATAGTGCAGGAAATAAGCCGGGGTAATTTTGAGCATTTGTTTCAGCACGGGAGTCCTTCTTTTTTCTTGTTCTATGCTTGCTTTACCCCATTCTTCCGAGACTTTCACGCTTTTATTGCTCTCAATTGCTTGCTGAATGTTTTAGCTATTCTTTTAACCGGAAGTTTTGTAGCTCAAACATTTAAGTTATCTACTTTTGAGACTTTTCTTTTGCTGGTATTTACCGGTTTGTCCGGTTACTTAGTAGCTAACGGCCGGTATTTTACCATCGAAGCGCCTAGTTTGGTTTTGTTTGCCTTTCTACTCCCCTTATACTACAACCGTTTTACCCAGCGTAGCAGCCAGGCTTATTGGCAAGTTGCTGGTCTTTTAGCTTTTGGACTTACCCTAAATTATAAATTTCTGCTGCTACTTCCGGTATTTATCTTACTGGAAATCATCTACTATGATAATATATTAAGAAAAAAGCACCTGGTTTATACCGGATTAATCCTGCTCTCCCCCTTTATTATTTACGGTTTAGGAGCTACTTTGGTGGATTTACCTTTCTATCGTTTTATGGCGGTTTACTTTACGCTGATCAATAATTACCAGGTCCCTAATCCAAGTTCCCGAGTTGGTTTTTTTCACTTAGACGCAAGTTTTTACTTACAATACTTTTTACGTTTCGAATCATTCTTGCTGCTAGGTGGCCTTCTACTTTTTCCCTTACTCTTCCGGCAGCAGATTTTTGCGCGGGCACGTTCACTCCCAATAAATGCGTACGGGTACTTGTTTTGGATAATTTATCCTTTATTTACGGGCATGCACTTACTGCAAAAAGCCCCGCGCGGTTTATTTTTAGTTTACAGCTTGCTCTATGCCATTACTTTTTTAAGCGGCTGGCGAGTAATCCGCCGCAAGGTTCTGGCGACAGGTGTAATAGTCTTAAGCATTTTTTACCAGTGCTACGTAGTGCAAAAAGAAATCTACGCTTACGCTTCCACCAAGTACCCGCAGGTAATTACCTATTTAAAAAAACACCATATCACTAAGATAGCCACTACCGTTGGCTTAGGTATAACCCCTTATGCGCAAAAGGCGAGCATAGAAGTAATATCCGTTTTTGAGGAACAAGAACTAATACCTTTAAAAGCGCAAGGCTACCGCTACGTTTTGCTGGATGATTATTATTTGGCGGCTAATATTCAAAAATTTAAAAATTTAGAAACTACTAAACCCCTTGTTACCTGGCCGGAAGCTAGTTTAATGGCCCTGTACCTCTACCTTGACCAAAGCGATTATACTGGTTTCTCGTACAAACAAGCTTTGCAGTTAAGACAACTTGCCGTGCAAGATTCCATTCAGTTACGTTTATTGCGGATACCTTAATAATAACGAGAGCATTTTAATTTTAAAATTTTCGCTACCAGAACGTTAAATCCAGAATATTTCACCATCTATCAATATTCTTAAATAATTCCCTTATCTTTGCCCCTTCAAAAGACGGACGGGTTCCGTCGCTTAACAAAACGTTAGTTATATTATGCCTGTTAAAATCAGACTGGCCCGGAGAGGCCGTAAAAAAGCTGCTATGTACGATATCGTAGTAGCTGACTCCAGAGCACCACGCGATGGTAGATTTATTGAAAAATTAGGAACTTACAACCCCAACACCAACCCTGCTTCTATTCATTTTGATCAGGACAAAGCCTTTACTTGGGTAATGAATGGCGCCCAACCTACTGATACGGTAAAAGCAATGCTGTCTTATACCGGGATATTGTTCCGGAAACATTTACAGATTGGAGTAGCTAAAGGCGCTTTAACGCAAGAACAAGCTGATTCTAAATTCCAGACCTGGAAAGACGAGAAAGAAGCTAAGATTCAAGGTAAACGCGACACGCTTAGCCAAGCAAAATCTGATGCGGCGAAAGCTGCTTTAGAAAACGAACGGAAAATTAACGAGGCCCGGGCAGAAGCGCTGCGTAAGCGCGCCGCAGATGCAGCTAAAGCAGCGGCACCAGCTGCCCCAGCGGAAGATGCTGCTGAAACTCCCGCCGCCGCAGACCAAGCTTAATTTTTTTTATATACCATGAATATTGATGCCTGTTACCAATTAGGTTACATCGTCCGGACGCATGGTATTAAGGGCCAGGTAGTCGCTTTCTTTGATGTGGATTACCCGGAAGATTACGAAGGTTTGGAATCAGTTTTTCTGCTAATTGGCGGAAAACTGGTTCCATTTTTTATTGATTCTATTGATCCGCAAACAAAAGGTCGTTTTTTGATTAAGTTTGAGGATACTAATACCATCGAACAAGCCGAAAAATTAAAAGGAACCTCCCTCTACCTTCCCCTGGAATCCTTGCCCGAATTAGAAGAAGACCAATTTTATTACCACGATTTGCTTGGATACACCATTGTGGATGAAACGCTGGGTAAATTGGGCGTGGTGCGGGAACTGTTTGAACTTCCCCACCAGGATTTAATGGCGATGGATTACCAGGGTGCCGAAGTTTTAATACCCATGCAGGATGAAATTATTTTGCGGGCGGATAAAATTACCCAAACGTTGTACGTTAACCTGCCCGAAGGCCTGGTAGAGGTGTATACCCAACCGGGTAATCCGGGTGATGAAGAGCGCGACGAAGATGCGGATTGATATTATAAGTTGCCAACCGGACTTACTCGATAGCCCTTTTAGCCATTCTATATTAAAACGTGCGCAGCAGAAAGGCATTGTAGAAATTTACGTGCATGATTTACGCAAATTTGCCGTTAACAAGTACGGTCAGATTGATGACTACGCTTTTGGCGGCGGCGCCGGCATGGTTATGATGATTGAACCAATTGCTAAATGCCTGCAGGAATTACGAGCCCAACGCAATTACGACGCCGTTATTTACATGACTCCGGACGGAGAAACTTTAAACCAGAATGCGGTAAACCGGTTTTCGCTCCTGCAAAACATGATTATCCTGTGCGGGCATTACAAAGGCGTTGACGAACGGGTTCGGGAACACTTTATAACGCATGAAGTGAGCATTGGGGATTATGTATTATCGGGCGGTGAATTAGGGGCGGCGGTTTTAACGGATGCTATTATTCGAATTCTACCGGGAGTTCTAAACGATGAGTCGTCGGCTTTAACGGATTCTTTTCAGGATGGTTTATTGGCCCCACCGGTATATACCCGCCCCGCCGATTACAATGGCTGGACCGTACCGGCAATTTTACTTTCGGGCGATACTCCCAAGATAGAACAATGGCGGTTTGAGCAGGCAATTGCCCGCACGGAACAACGCCGGCCAGATTTATTGCATTAATCGACAATCCACGGACCATATTCCATAGGTCATAGTTCGTAGTGCCTGTAAAAAGTGATAAAAGAAAATAACAGAAATACTTCTCCTTAGAAATAATTCGGACCATTAACTTTTTTCCGGGACCATCGACTATGGCCCGTGGACTATTTGTTTTATCTGAAAAACTTTCTATCTTTGCAGTCCGAATTTTGAAGATACGTTATAATCCCTTATAAGAGCCATGAGCCAATTATTAGATCTCATTCAACAAGAATACAATGAAAAACGCGCGGGTATTCCTGATTTCGCTGCTGGTGATACCATAAACATTCACGTAAAAATCCGGGAAGGTAACAAAGAACGGATTCAGCAATTTCAAGGAGTTGTTATTCAACGTAAAAACCCGAATAGCAACGGCGAAACTTTCACGGTACGTAAAGTATCTAACCAAATTGGTCTGGAGCGTATTTTTCCTCTTCTTTCGCCAAACATTGAAAAAATCGAAGTTATTCGTCGGGGTAAAGTAAGAAGAGCTCGCTTGTACTATCTGCGTGGTCTTTCTGGTAAAGCTTCCAGAATCAAAGAACGTCGTTTTAAAACTGCTTAATTTTCATAGATTCTTTCGAAGAACTTACAGCTATAAACAAAAAGCTCTAGCCAGTATTAGGTTAGAGCTTTTTGTTTATAGCTATCTTATATAATTGTAGAACTTAATAAAGTATAATTGCTGTATTGTCAATCTTACAAATGCCTATTAACAGCTGTGTTTGATCAATAGAGCCTATTTATTTTATAGCTGTAATAGCTAATAAATTATTACTATTTAGAGCAGGTTACTGGTTTACGGTTGCTCATAAACAACCCTTTACCAAACGTACGTGGAACCAGGAAACTATTACGGCTAAATTGGGTATATTACTAATTCAAAAAGTAGCGTGATCCTATGTCGAACGAATCTGAAATTTTGGAAGCTGTAAAATCTGGTGATATTGAAAAGGTTGAATCCTTACTAACAGCCGAACCAAATTTAATTTACTCGAAAACCGAAGATCAGGTACCGATTGTATTGTTGGCCACTTACCAGCGCAATCCCCGTTTACTAGAAGTATTATTATCAAATTCTAATTATGAACTCAGCGTATTTGAAGCGGCAGCTTTAGGAGTAAACGAACGGGTGCAGGAACTACTTACCAATCAACCTGATTTATTAAACGCGTACGCTCCCGATGGTTTTAGTCCGTTAGGTTTAGCTAGCTTTTTCGGCCACTCGGATACAGTTAAACTTTTAATTGAAAAAGGAGCCGACGTAAATCAACCCTCAAATAATGCCTGGCAAGTACAACCTTTACACTCGGCAGTTGCATCGCGTAACCTAGAAACAGTTACCTTATTATTGCAGCAGGGGGCTGATATTAATGCGACCCAACAACATGGTTTCACGCCTTTGCACACCGCGGCGCAACACGGAGATGCCAATATGATTAAATTATTATTAGAACATAAAGCCGATATTAATGCGGTAACAAAAGCAGGCGAAACAGCGATGGATATTGCTTTACAATGTAAACACACCGAAGCGGCCCATATGTTTGTGGCGGGGTAAACTTCTACACTTTTTTAAATTTGTCTTTATTTTGATTGCTATTCTTAGCACTGCTATTTGTTACTGAAATATTTTTGTTTGGTGCCGTAAGTCAATCAGGAATTTTAGTTAAAGGAATAGCGCATCTGCAAACGGATATCATCTCGCTTGTTGCCCCGCATCTCTTCTAAGCCGGACCCAATAGTTGTTTGCCGCCGGTAATTGGTGACCGAATATTTAGCCCAAAAATCTAACTTGGCGCCGGCTTTAAACTGCAGCAGCAAATAATAATGAGTTCCTAATCCACTCAAGGCTGGCACCGAAAAAGCGTAAAGTACATCGCGTTCTATGGTGTACTGCCGGTTATCATAATTATCCGTGTCAAATAAGCCATAGCGGGCACTAAATTGCCATTTTTTTAACTCAAGATTTATGTCCTGAGCCATATAATAACCTTGCGTAGTGGTCTCTTCTACCGTAAAAGTACTTCTTTGTACCCGCGATCTTAAATTTAGCTTCGGAACGGGCGTATAATCCAGATAAATTAAGAAACTACGACGGATTGATGGACTAACGATGTCGATAGGCTGCGATAAATTAGGTGCATTACGACTTTTATTTTCCGTGCGGAATTGGGCGTATAATAAAGCTGTTTTGGTTGGTTTAAATTGCAGTCGTACCAAGCTCTCGTGGCCGGCAGAAGGCGCATCTACCCGGTATTTTAACCACGGAAACGCAAAAACATCGTGGTAAGCAGTAATCTCCCAGCGTGCTGCTGGTTTAACTTTTAGCCCAAAGTACCAACCTCTTTCGTTATTGTTGCGGGTACTTTCGCCAAAAGCATTGCCGTAAAAAGAATGAAATTTACGACTATAATTCCGGTAAAGGATGGATGCTTCTACTTGTGCCGACAAACTGGCTAGTAAGCCATTAACAGTTCCCCACCCATTGGTAGAAGAGCGAGCCGTTTCACCGAAAAAATTTAAATTTTGCCAATTATAAGAGTAGTGAGTTCCTAGGCTCATTAGCTCGCGGCCAGAAAATTCAAATTGATTATAGGTACGGCGAGTAGGCTGCCTGGCAACGCTGTATTGAGAACCTAATGCCGTTAAACCAATCGTAAAGGGAATTTTACGGTCCCGGTATAATAAGTTACCGCCTAGTACTTGTTCGCCAATCCGATGCTTTGCACTAATTTCGGAAGGAGTCCGGTGAAAACCAGTAACCTGAATGGATGAAAAAGCATCCTCGGTAATTACATCCTCGGTTGTTAAGGTATCTACGGCACTTTGCACATTTCCATCCAGTTTTTTGTAGGAGTAAAAAGAAGTCCACTCCCAGGAACCAACCGCGTAGGTAAAAGCCGCGCCCCGGAAAAAAGCAGCTTCCAGCACGGAAGTATAGGGTCGAATACCCAAGTTACTTCTCCGCAAAGTCGTAATTGTTTCGGCTCCTTTGCCTACGGCAAAACCACCGGCTAGTAATAATCCTTGTCCAAACTGAACCTGGTAATCACCCAAAGCTATAGTTTTAAATTTTCCCTGATTATACAATTGCAGATGGGCCGAATAAAAATCTAAGCCGTAGCGTTTCGTGTTTTTATCCCAGCTAAATTGTTCCCCAGCATCTTTTTCGGTCGTAAACCCGACGCTAAATTCGCGGGCGTGGCTGTTGCGGTAACGGATCAAGTATTTATCAGGAGAACCCTGGTAGTGGGAAGCTATTTTGCCAGTACCGCTGGTATCGGGTAAGGTGTATCCTTTCCGTTGTTGTAAGGCTCGGTCGTACCGCACTAATAAATACTGATTTTCCTCTTGCCGCATGCGTAACCACAAAGGTTTTATTTGAGTGAGCAAGTTTCCTTCGGGTGCTACTACAAATGGCAGCAATTTATAGATGGTTGGTAAATCAAATCCCGGTATAGCCTGCAACTCATAAATATTCAGCAAAGGACTATTCTGCTGCATGTATTCAAAAAAATTATTTACCTGCAAAGGCGATAGAATGAATAATGATTCTAATTCTTCGCGGGTCGTTTTGTTTAAGTTTATGGGTTGCTGATAGTGCTGGATTAAATTTTCGTATACATCTTCGTACACCAGATTCGTATTATCTGGCTGGGACAATAATTCCTGCGCGAATAACTCCAGGTTTATAGTTGGCCGGGTTACCTCCTGAGCCATTGCAAATTGGTTCGTGAAAACGAGAAAAGTAATCCCGAATAAAGCCCACTCCTTATACCACCTTATTTCCATTTAAAAGAAACAGCTAATTGGTGAATATTTCCTAAGATCGATTGGCGACCAAATCCGTAATCAAAGCTTAACTGTTTAGCCTGAAATCCGGTACCGAATGAAAATTGATCGGTAGCGGTTGCCACGCCGGTTCGTAAGGTGAGTTTTTCTATTATTTTATATTCTAAAGCTACTTTCAAGTTTACCGGATACTCCAAGTGCTTTTCGGCTTCGGTAACTAATAGCACTTGTTTGATGGGCTGGTACGAAAGGCCAGCCCGCATAACCGTAGGTAATCGTTCGTCCATAAAATCCGATAACTTAGCTTGATTGATGTTAAATACCGAAGCGCCAAATATCAAACCCGGAATAACTTCTGATTGGCCACCCAGTGAAATGGCAATCACCTTTTTGCTACCTAACTCTTCCAGGTGCGTTTGTAAAAGGTCGGCTTTTATGCCCAGGTTTACCGTACCTAAACGATGCCCCAAACCAACTCCAATTCTTTGTTCATTGTACCATTGATCACCGAACCTGGACAGATCTACTCCCAATACACCCAATTTTTTGGCCGGAAAAACCACTTGTAACCCTACCGTAGAAAATGCCGCCAGGTTAAACCGGTTCTCGGCGAATAAGCCTATTTCGGTTTTGTTTAAAGAAGCAATTCCGGCCACATTATGGCGAATGGCCCAAACATCAGCTAAAGTTACGGCCGCACCAGACAAACCTGCGGCGCGAGCGCCAATCGGAAAAGGTTCGTGCGCCCCAGACGCCTCAAGAAAAACAAGAATGAAAAAGAAGCAAAAGATTAAACGGGTAAAAACAACCATACCGTATTTTTAAATTTCGACGCAATAATCAAAGCGCATCCGCTTTTAATAGTAAACCAGGATGCCCCAAATAGCCTTAGCAAAAAGTTATTTAAGCTTTTTTTTATCTACCCACTTATACATGTACCAGAGTACCGGAGGTTAAGAAAAGAAATCACTAGTTTTACAAAAGCTATAACCGCACATTACCTTCTAAATTTTGGTTGTAGAATAGAGGGTCGGAAGGGTGTATGATGAAGATAATACAATATTTTTTGTTAGGGTTGGTCTGGATTTACCAAAGGCTACTTTCCCCGTTAAAACCACCAAGTTGCCGGTTTACGCCTACCTGTTCGGAATACGCTGCTCAAGCGTTACATAAACACGGCCCTATGGCGGGCACCAAATTAGCCATAAAGCGGTTAGCAAAATGCCACCCTTGGGGAGGAAGCGGTTATGACCCGGTACCCTAACTAAACCCTACATTTTAGAGTTTTTAAAATATTGCTTTTTACTACAGTTAGTAAGTTTCGTTCCTATTAAACTCCCAATCTAAGCTAAATACCAAATATTTAAACAGCAGCATTGCTTTAAGACGCAACAAACAAGCATTAGCCAGAAGTTTAAATATTTACATTGGTATTTTTTTCTTTTCTCAATTGTAAAGTAAATCTCGTTTACTGTACCATTGAAAACTTTAAAATGTACTATTTAGGAATAAGGATTAGCCGGTACCTTTACTTTCTCTTACTTATCAGTTTAAAAAATTAAAAGCTTACTTTACTGCATTAGTAACCGGGTTAACGTATGTTGGCTTAATTATGGCGCGGACTAGAATAATTAAACCCACTAAAATCAACGGAATACTTAGGAGTTGTCCGATATTCATGCCAATGGTATTCAAAAGATAATCTTCTTTATCTACCTGGTTTTCTTTTAGAAATTCATAGAGGAAGCGCAACGAAAATAAAATAACCACAAACAGTCCGAACAGTAAACCGCGGGGGGTAAGCGACTTGCGTCGGTTCCAGAGATAATACAAAAATAAGAATAACAAGAAACTGGAAATGGATTCGTATAACTGGGCCGGATGACGGCCTTGCAAAGAAGCTTGAACTCCATTAATTACTTCGTGATTTTTTTCAAACTTAAAGGCCCAAGGCAAATCGGTGGGCTTGCCAATAATTTCGGAATTAAACAAATTACCTAAACGGATGAGCGCTCCGCCCAAAGCCACCACAATTACAATCCGGTCTAATACCCACAAGTAATCAAATTTATGTCTCCGGCTGAACAAGAACAGCGCTAATAAAATACCGATAGTGGCTCCGTGGCTGGCCAAACCGCCTTCCCAAATCTTTAAAATCCGGATGGGATCTCTTAAATATACTTCTGGCTCGTAAAACAAACAATGACCTAACCGGGCACCCAGCACGGTACCCACAATCATGTACAAGGTAATAATGTCCACATCTTGCTCCGTGCGGCCTTCTGCTTTGTAAATTCGCGTTAAAATGCGTTGCCCAAAAACAAAGCCCAGCGCAAATAATAACCCGTACCAGCGTAAAGCAAAAAATCCAAAATCAAAAATTTCCGGTGAAACATTCCAGATAATGGGGTTCCAGAGTAAGAGATTGTTTGAAATCATAGTAAACAAGTAAGCGCCAAAATTACACATTTTAAAGTAATCTTGGCGCTATCTTTTAAATAAACCGATTAGTTAAGGAAAGCTTAAAAATCCAATTCTTCCTGGTAACTACCACTCAGAATCGGGAAGCGCAACCAGCTGCGCGGATCTAAGTTATAGTCGTCGAGATGGAACGAGGGAGCATACCGCTCGCGCTTCCATTGATTACGGGTCCAGAGGGTGAAGAATCGTTTAATGTGCATTTTGAGTAAATCGTCCGGCTCTATTCCCCGCATTTTTTCAAATACCTGCTGCGGCGACAATCGTTCGTAAAAGCCCAATCGTTCGATTTGATTTAAAATCTTGTACGGCATTAAATCTTTTTCGTCGGTTTGGGTTTGTTCGGCGGGGCGCAGCTCCGCCGTGGGTTGCAGGGCATTTACAAAGCGCAGACCCGTATAGCCCAATTCCCATTCGGCCCAAACCAGCCATTGTCTTAAAAAATCTTTGTCGATGCCGGCCAAGGGCGAAATACTACCGGCCGTATCGCCATCCATGGTGGCGTACCCTACCGCTGCTTCGCTCCGGTTAGAGGTAGCCATTAAAAGCGAATTATTTAAATTTGCCAACATCCAGATTACGGGCGCCCGTACCCGCGCCTGAATATTTTGTAAAGTAATATCGTCGGTTTCCCAGGTAAGTTTCCGGCCGATCGATTTCTCCACTTTTTCGGTGTACCCGGCCACTTCGTCATCAATAAACCAATGGTAAAAGGTTGCGCCGATAGAATCCGCTAAACCTTTAGCCGAGTTAAAAGTATCTGCGGAGGAGTTGCGAGAGGCTTGGTAAGCCGTTATGAGTAACCGGCTGGTTACCACTTTTACTTGTTCTGTTTCCGTTAAGGTTTTATAATGAGCAATTTCTTCCGCCGAAAAAATATTTAACTTGGCCGGCATCGACAAAGATTTTTTAAGACAATGGCTGGTTTGG
>Ga0115848_100047_pt1 | contig 27819 bp, 21 predicted proteins | sample InSIn3gowninarea_FD_83862 | JGI IMG/M metagenome (GOLD analysis project Ga0115848, IMG submission 83862) | reverse complement strand
ATGTAACCGGGGTTCCGGCGTTCGGCGGGCAGTATTTCGTTCTTCAAAATGCTGGGTGGTATATTCCAATACGGGCTCAGCACCACATATTTGATGTTGCCGGTAAAAATCACTGTTGCATGCTGCGCCTGGAGCAGATCTTGATTAACATGGACCGAATGCGGTGGATGCCTTCACAACCCAATGGCAACCTCATTTTAGTGAACATACCGGAGTTTGTGCTTCACGTAATGGATGGCAAGAACAAAGTGTTTGACATGAACGTAGTGGTGGGCAAAGAAGGACATAACACGGTGATTTTTACCGGCGATCTGAACCAGGTTGTTTTTAGCCCCTACTGGAATGTGCCGGAAAGCATTGTTGAAAAAGAAGTGCTGCCGGCAATGGCTTCCAACCCCAATTACTTAGTGGATAATAATATGGAACAAACCGGCATGGAGAACGGCCTTCCGGTGATCCGCCAACTGCCTGGCCCCGATAATTCCCTGGGCCGGGTGAAGTTCCTGTTTCCTAATAGCTTCAACATTTATTTTCACGATACCAATGCAAAAGGTTTGTTTGAAAAAGACAAACGCGCCTACAGCCATGGCTGCATCCGCCTAGCCGAACCGGAGAAAATGGCGCAGTACCTGCTGCGTAACGATCCCGTATGGACACCCAACAAAATTGAAGAGGCCATGAACAGCGGCGAAGAAAAGTTTGTAAAGCTGAAAGATCCCGTGCCGGTATTCATTTCCTATTATACCGCCTGGGTGGATGAAGAGGGCCGCCTCAACTTCCGCGACGATATTTACAGCCACGATGCGGAACTGCGTGGTAAAATGTTCACCGGACGCTAACATGATTCTCGTCAGGTTATAGGGCAGGCATGCAGTAATTTGTTAATTTAAAAGCAGGAACGTAGCAGGTTCCTGCTTTTTTATTAAACAGCCGCCATGACCAAAACTTTTTCAAACACCCATGCCTGTGTATACAATGCGGGCAGCCGGTTGGTGCCTTTTTTTCTCCTTCTTTTCTCCACCGCTTCCTGCCAGCAACATCAGGGCAACCTGCAGGAGCAGGACAGCGTTGCCCGCGACACCTCCATCACAAGGCAAAATGCATATTCCGATTTGTTTTTCGACAGTTCGTTTCTTGAACTGGCCCTGCCGCAACGGCGCTTGCCGGATACGGTAGTAAAAAAGGTGCGCAACTTTTATAACAGCCGCAATTATCAATATGCCTGGTTCAACAACGAAGGGTTTACCGAACAGGCCCTTCTGTTCTGGAACCTGCAAACCGATTACCTGTATTATTCCGGCGATAGCGCCTTGTACAATGCGAACCTGCAGCAGCTGATGGACAGTGCCAAAGCATTCGATTATAAATTGCAGTTGCCCGACAGCCTGCGCTTTGTAACCGAAATGCAACTCACGCGGCAGTTTGTGCGTTATGCCCGACGGGCTTATGAGGGCAATGTGGGCCTGTCGGAAAAAAATTTGGAGTGGTTTATTCCGCGTAAGCGCATCGATACACGCGCGCTGCTCGACTCTTTTCTAAAACGCAAAGAACCTTTTGAGCCAGTTAATACCCAGTATGGGCTTTTGAAAAAGTTTCTCTTACGATATTACGATATGCAGGCGCATGGCGGCTGGCCGGCCATCAACAGCACCATAAAAAAGCTACAGCAGGGCGATTCTGATACAGCAATTGCAGCAATCAAAAAGCGCCTGTTTACTACCGGTGATTTTACAATATCCGATGATACCTCATCCCGGTTTACAGATTCGCTGAAAGCGGCTGTGCAACGGTTCCAGGGCCGCTATGGGTTAAAGCAGGATGGTATTATTGCTGGCAGCACATTAAAGGCCCTGAACGAACCGATCGAGCAGCGGATCCAACAGATTTTGATTAATATGGAACGGATGCGGTGGCTGCCGGCACAGCCCGAGGGCGATTTTATTCTGGTGAATATTCCGCAGTTTCGGCTCGTAACCTTTCAAAAAGGACAGCCAGCGTTTGCCATGAATATTGTGGTGGGTAAAGAGCAGCATGCAACAGTGATTTTTACCGGCAACATCAAATATGTGGTGCTGAGCCCGTATTGGAATATACCACCCAGCATTTTGAAGAACGAAATACTGCCCGCCGAACGCCGGAACCCCGGTTACATTGCCCGGCACAACATGGAATGGAAGGGCAGCCAGTTGCGGCAGCGCCCCGGGCCAGATAATCCATTAGGCCAGGCGAAGTTCCTCTTCCCAAACAGCTATAATATTTACCTGCACGATTCGCCGGCTAAAAAGCTGTTTGGCGAAGAGAAACGCACGTTCAGCCACGGCTGCATCCGCATTGCCGATGCAGAAAAAATGGCCAACTGGATCCTGCGCAACCGGCCGGAATGGACATCTGAAAAAATAAAAATCGGCATGAATAGTTATAAAGAAAAATACATAACAGTAACCGGGCAACTTCCAGTGTTTATTGGATACTTCACCGCGTATGTAGATGCAGCGGGGCAGTTGAATTTCCGGGACGATATATACGGTCATGATAAAAAGCTGGCCAAGTACCTTTTTGCAAAGTGATGCCTTAATGCAATTATTTTTGCAGCATGAGTGGTCTGCACCTGACAGAAGTAAAAACGCCGCAGCAGGAAAAAGAATTCCTGGAAACCAATGCGCTGATCAATGCGGCAAACCCCAATTACATCCGTCCGCTGGATCAGGAAATCCGGGATGTATTCGATAAAAAGAAAAATAAAACCTTTCGCTCCGGCACCGTTGTGCGCTGGATTTTAAAAGATGACCAGGGCGCACTTATTGGCCGCATAGCGGCATTCACCAACAAGCGTTACAAGAACAAAGGTGATACCGTGCCTGTGGGCGGCATTGGTTTTTTTGATTGCATCAATAACCAATATGCGGCCAATTTATTATTCGACACTGCAAAAACCTGGCTGGAGCAGCAAGGTATGGAAGCAATGGATGGACCGATCAATTTTGGCGAGCGCGACCGGTGGTGGGGCCTGGTGGTAAAGGGGTTCCAGGAGCCGCTTTATGGCATGAATTACAATCCGCCATACTACCAGGCTTTATTTGAAAACTACGGCTTCCGGCTTTTTTTCAACCAGGTATGCTTTGGCATGGATCCTAAAAAACCATTAGCCAAAAAGATCTGGGAACGCCACGCCATTTATGCTAACAACCCTGATTTTTCTGCACGCTATATTGATAAGAACCAACTCGAAAAATTTGCGGGCGATTTTGCTGTGGTATATAACAAGGCCTGGGCGGGGCATGGGGGTTTGAAAGAGTTGAAACGCGAACAGGTAGTGCTGATGTTTAAAAAAATGAAGCCAGTGATGGATGAAAAGATCGTTTGGTTTACCTATCATAAAAATGATCCTATTGCCATCTTCATCAACCTGCCCGATCTGAACCAGTGGTTTAAGTACCTGAACGGCAAATTCTACCTGCTGCATAAACTGAAATTTCTTTGGGTAAAGCGTACCAAACCCTGCAAAAAATTTTCGGGTATTGTGTTTGGCATTGTGCCCGAGTTTCAGAGCAGAGGCATCGATGCGTTCATGGTTGCCGAAGCGGCCAAAGTGGTGCAGGTACCCGACTCACCTTATACCGAATACGAAATGCAGTGGATTGGCGATTTTAATCCAAAAATGCTGAACGTGGCCGAAAACCTGGGCGATGTGTACCAGAGCCGGCTGCTCACCACCTACCGTTATCTTTTTGACCGGAATAAAGAATTCAGCCGCCATCCTATTTTAACGTAGGTGTGTATACTTTGTTGATTCCGCAGCACCCGAAATCATTACATTTGCCCGGTTCGGACGTTTGTTTTCCGGACTGTGTTTTTCATGGATAAATTCATTGTTTCTGCCCGTAAATACCGCCCGCAAACCTTTGATACGGTTGTGGGGCAACAGCATATTACCACCACGCTTAAGAATGCCATCAAAAGCAATCATTTGGCACATGCCTTTCTTTTTTGTGGTCCGCGTGGCGTGGGCAAAACCACCTGCGCGCGCATCCTGGCAAAAACCATCAATTGCGAAAACCTGCAGCCCGATGGCGAAGCGTGTAATGTGTGCCACTCCTGTACATCGTTCAACCAAGGTACATCACTCAACATACACGAGCTGGATGCCGCTTCCAACAACTCGGTAGACGATATTCGTGCCCTGGTAGAACAGGTGCGATTTGCACCACAGGCGGGCAAATATAAAGTGTACATTATAGACGAGGTGCACATGCTGAGTTCGGCAGCGTTTAATGCCTTTTTAAAAACACTTGAAGAACCGCCGCCTTATGCCATTTTTATTTTGGCCACTACGGAAAAACACAAGATCCTGCCCACCATTTTAAGCCGCTGCCAAATCTTCGATTTTAAGCGCATTACCCTGCAGGATACAGTTGCTCATTTACAGGACATTGCACAAAAAGAAGCCATCACCGCCGACGAAGCCGGCCTGCAACTGATTGCACAGAAAAGTGAAGGCTGCATGCGCGATGCCCTGTCCATTCTGGATAAGATCGTTTCGTTTACTAATGGTGCTGTTACCTACAACAATACGCTCGAGCACCTGAACATCCTGGATGCCGATTATTATTTTAAACTGATGGACTGCATGCAGCAGCAGGACCTTGCCAGTGCCATGCTGTTGTACGACGATATCAATAACAAAGGCTTTGAAGGCGATGCGGTGCTGAACGGTTTTGCCGAGTTCAGCCGCAATTTATTGATCTGTAAAGACGAGCGTGTGGCCGGTTTGCTGGATGTGGTGGAAAGTTTTAAAAAACGCTATACCGAAACGGCCCGGCACATTGATGCAGCCTACATCATCAGCGCATTAAACATTCTTTCCGAAGCTGAGATCAGTTACAAAACCGCACGCAACAAACGCCTGCACGTGGAGCTGGCCCTCATCAGGTTGTGTTACTTGTCGCAAGCGCTGCAACTCACGGCAACAGAAGCGGCGGTTGATAAAAAAAAAGTTGTTGAAGCTGCACGTGCCGTAGCATTCAAGGCCATTCAGCCGGTGGCTGTAAAAGAAGCGCCGCCTAAAAAGAAAGAGACGCCTGCCGAGTACGCACCCATTGCTGAAACCAAACTGTTGATTGAAACGGCACCCGAAATAAAAGTGCCTGAAGCAACAGCAGCGCCTGCAATCGAACCGGCACCGGTTGCTGTTAAAAAAACAACGGCAGTTCCGCCCGTGCTTCCTAAAAAGCTTTCGTCGTTACAAGCCATCCGGCAGCAGATAGAAGCCGAAGCCTGCACCGATCCGGCCGCTGCCAACCACCCTTTGCAAATGGAATCGCTTACCAAAGCCTGGAAGCAGTTCATTACCCAATTAAAAGAAGCAAAAAACCCGGCCGCGCAAAGCTTTGAACTGGCCGAACTGATTATTAAAGATGCCAATAGTTTTGAAGCTACAGCAGCCAATAACATCAGCCAGAAATTTATTGAATTTGAGCGCAACAAAGCCTGTGCGTTTCTGCAAAAGGAGTTATGCAATAAAAGCCTGCAGTTTTCCATTGTTCTGGTCGAGGGGCCGCAGGAAGAAACCCCATACGAGCGGCCGCTTAGCTCCAAAGAACAATACCAGAAATTGATCGAAGCCTTTCCACTTGTAAAAGAACTGCGCGACCGCCTGCACCTGGAGCTTGATTATTAGGCATCGGTACAAAATATAAGTATGAGGAATTGAAAAAGATTCAGCCCACTTTATATAATGCATTTGCGCAGCACCTGCACAAGCGTTACAAGCCGGAATTTAGGTGCTGCGTAAACAGCATATGGAGCATGGGGTTTTGAAAAAGTTGACCGGCCAGGTAAATCAACTGAAAATAATACCTAGCTACTACGTAGGGGTTACAATAAAATACCTGCACAGAAAATAACAATAAAAACAACCTGTCGCTCCGCAATTTTATAGCTGCAAACAAATGCAACAGGTTAAGCAGCCGCCTTTTTACATTTTACCTTAATTTCGGACAAAATTTTACGCTGAATGGCTGAAGTGATTTTGATGCCGCGCTTAAGCGATACCATGACGGAAGGGGTAATTGCGGCCTGGCATAAGAAAGTGGGCGACCCTGTAAAAAAGGGCGACCTGCTGGCAGAAATAGAGACCGACAAGGCAACGATGGAGTTGGAAAGTTATAAAGACGGCACCTTGCTGCACATTGGCGCCAACAAAGGCGGCAAGCTACAGGTAAACGATCTGCTCGCTATTATCGGGCAGCAGGGCGAAGACATTTCGCAACACCTGGGCGGAGGCAAAAGCAATGGTACGGCGCAGCCTGCACCGGAAAAACAAAGCACACCCGAACAGGCACCGGCGCCAAAAGCAGAAACTACAGCCGCACCGGCACCAGCCCCCGCTGGCCAGCAGGCCGACCTTAGCAAGATGGAGGAAGTAGTGCTGATGCCGCGCCTGAGCGATACCATGACTGACGGCGTAATTGCGGCCTGGCATAAAAAAGTAGGCGATACGGTAAAGAAAGGCGACCTGCTCGCAGATATTGAAACCGACAAGGCCACTATGGAACTGGAAAGCTATAAAGACGGCAAACTGTTGTACCAGGGTGCGGAAAAAGGCCAGAAGATTGCAGTGAACGAGCTGCTGTGCATTATTGGCGATGAAAGCAAGGTAGATGTACAGGGCATTGTAGCAGCAGTCAAAGGCGGCGCACAACCGCAGGCAGCTTCACAAGGTGCTGCACAACCGGCACAGGCACCAACAGCTACAGCCCCTCAAACCGAAACCGCCGTACAAGAGCAGCCTGCCACGAACGGCCGTGTAAAAGCATCCCCGCTGGCAAAACGGCTGGCCGCAGAGCGCGGCATCGACATCCGCCAAGTACAAGGTTCCGGCGATAACGGCCGTATTGTAAAAAACGATATTACGGCCTTTGTGCCTAAACAGGCACAACCAGCCGCACAGCCGCAGCCTGCAGCAGCTCCACAGGCAGCCAACGCAGCACAACCGGCAGTGCAAGGCCAGGAAGGCTTTACCGATACCCCTGTATCGCAAATGCGCAAGGTTATTGCCAAGCGGCTGGCAGAAAGCAAATTCAATGCGCCACATTTTTACCTCACGGCCGAGATCAACATGGACAATGCCATGGCAGCCCGCGTGCAGATGAACGAGTTAAGCGAGGTGAAAATCTCCTTTAATGATATGGTGGTGAAAGCAGCGGCCTTGGCCTTGCGCAAACACCCCGCCGTAAACAGCTCGTGGATGGGCGATTTCATCCGCCAGTATCAGCATATCAACATCGGGGTAGCCGTGGCTATTGAAGATGGATTGATTGTGCCTGTGGTGCGCTTTGCCGACAACAAAACGCTGAGCCAGATTGCAACAGAAACCAAAGCACTGGCGGCAAAAGCAAAAGGCAAAAAGCTGCAACCGAACGAATTTAGCGGTAACACGTTCACCATCTCTAACCTGGGTATGATGGATATTGACGAATTCACGGCCATCATCAATCCGCCGGACAGTGCGATCATGGCTGTTGGGCGCATCAAAGAAATAGTGGTGCGCAAAGGCGATGGCTTTGGCGTGAGCAATGTGATGAAGATTACCCTCAGTTGCGATCACCGGAGCGTGGATGGTGCCGTAGGTGCTGCATTCCTGCAAACTTTTCGCAAATACCTGGAGAACCCGGTTACCATGCTGGTGTAGGCTACAGAATAATATATCACTAAAATATCAATCAAACCCTTGTTGTGAAACAGGGGTTTTTTATTTTGTTTCTGTAATGGTTCCTTCAAATAATAAATTCGTATCCGGATCCAATACAACACGCACGGGTTTTTGCGGGGCAGGCAATGTAAAGGTTTCTACGGCATTTGTGATGGCAAGCTGTCGCTCCGTAAACTTTTTAGAATTCCTATACATACCAATGGTTAAGGAGAATGCAAACGGTTGCGGCTGTTGCTGCCGCACGGTGATGAAAAGCTGTCCCTTCTTCCATTGCCATTGTACCTGCAACTGCGGCACACCGGGTGTAAACAGCCATTGTTTAAAAAAGGTGTTCAGGTCTTTACCGCTCACCGCTTCCGCAACTTTTTCAAAAGCCCATGTGTCTGCATTGCTGTACTTATAGCGATCGTAATATGTGCGTATGATGTTTTGAAAAACTGTATCGTCCACCTCCTGCCGCAACATGTGCAGCACCCAGCTTCCTTTTTGATAACTGTTCGCATTCAGTAAATCCATGAGGGCCGAGAGGGAATCAACAACAGGATTCGGCCATTGCTTTGCGAATTGAATGATTTCCTTACGATCATCATGCAGGCGTTTCACCAGAATAGCATGCCCGTACTTTCGCGCCAGGTACAAGTGCGCGAGGTAAGTAGCAAAGCCTTCGCTTAACCACAGGTGCGCAAAGCTTTGTTCGGTAGCCGAATTGCCAAACCACTGGTGTGCGATCTCATGGGCCAAAAGGTCTTCCGATTTGCGCGTTCCCGTTACAGAGTTCTCGGCATAAAAAATACAACTGGCATTTTCCATACCGCCAAAAACGGTTTTCGATTGTACATTGGCCAGCTTCTCAAACGGGTACGCACCAATATACGTATTGAAAAACGACAGGATCTCCGGTGCCAGCGCATAATCATAAAAACCTTTCGCACTGTCCTGCGGGTACACCCAGGCTGAAACGGGCACCACGCTGCTATCAGGATAATTTTTTACGGCAAAGCGCGCCGCGCCAATCACCATCACTTTAGTAGGAATAGGCACCGCTTCCTGCCAGCGTGTGCGGGTTTGGTTGTTTGGCAAAGGTGTTTCTTCCTGCAAAACGCCGTTGGAAATAATCCTGTACTGCGATGGTGCTATTACGCTGAATGCAACGGTAGCTTTATCATCGGGCCGGTCGTTGCAAGGCAGCCACTGGTGCGCACGATTGGGCCAGTTGTCTGCAAAAAAGGTGCGGTTGCGCCACCTGTTTTTCGAAATAATAAGGCCATCTGCCGGAATGCCGGCATAAATAATGGTAACACCCTGCACGGCGCCTTGTTGTATGCTGTCCGAAAACGTGATGGCCAGCGTATCGTGCGCATGGGTAAATGAAAAACTGGTATCCTGCGCCGCCACGCGGTACACCTGCATGCCGGTGCCGTTTGCAACAGAAGCCAGGTTGAGATAACAACGGTTGGATGTTTTTAAAAACCGCATACTGATGGTTGCCGTTCCTTTCAATGTATCCGATGCATCGGACAAATGCAGTTCGAAGTTGTAATGCTGCACATCAATTACCTGTGCATGCAGCCCGGACAAAAGAAAAATACTGATAATAAAAATGCAGAATGTGCGCATACGTGTTGTTGAAAAAGCAAATCGCTGCCTGAAAGATACAGGGAGTTTTAAAACCTTGCGACAAGTGCACGCACGACTGTTTATTGTTCAGTAATTAAGCCGCGGGAATAATGAACAATTTGAAACAAGAAGTGCCGCATGGGCATTTAAAAAAGTTAGTCTACCAACAAGGCATTACCAAAAACAACAGCTTTGCTACAACCGTTCCAGCAGTTCCACTACTTTTTCGCGCTTCAGGATCACGTACCCGATGCGGTCGTTGGAAACACCTTCCTTTAACTGGTAACTGAAACGGAGTTGCTCATCGTGCACTTCGGTCTCGAAATACTTGAACGCGATATTGGGATACGGCTTCAGCTCCTCGCCAATTTCATATAAATGCGTGGAAAGAATGAACAGCGAGTTTTTTATTTTGATCAGGCCTTTGATCACCGTGAGCGAACACTTCATGGCATCCTGCACGTTGGTGCCTTTGAACAATTCATCGATCAGCACCAGCCATTTTTTACCATCGTTTATTTTATTGATGGTGTTTTTGATGCGCTGAACTTCGTTAAAAAAATAACTCTCGCCTTTTACGATATTATCCGCCACGTTTATGTTACTCAACAGGCCGTCGAACACGCTCAGCTCCATGCTGCGCGCGGGAACGCCCATGCCCATATGCGCTAAAAAAACCGAGGAGCCCACCGCTTTAATCAGCGTGCTTTTGCCGGCCATGTTGGCACCGGTAAGAAACACAAAGTTCTGCTCGGGGTTCATCACAAGATCGTAGGCCACGGGGTGCTGCAGCAGAATATGGTACAGCCCCTCCCCTTTTATGTACGGCGTGCTGCTGTCGATAAATTTTGGAAAATGCAGGTTGAAGGTTTTCACCGCCACAGCCATCGAATACCAGGCATCCAGCCGGCTGTAAATATCTACAGCTTCGAGCGTGGCCGTGCGAAAATGAACGCGTAAGTGGTGCGCATAATACAGGTAATCCTGCCTTGAGAATTTGGTGTCGGCGGTAGAATCTGCCAGCTTGCGCAACGGCTCTTCACGCAGCAGTTTATTGATGCGGTCGATATAATACTGCAGGCCGCCGGGCAACTCGGCCGACGCCAGTAAGTTGGATAATTTTTTGAGGCCACGAAAAAAATCGGCAAAATGCCGCACCGAATATTTTACCATCGAATAATCCTGGCTGTGCAGCAGTTGATAGGAAACCGAATTGAATCTGTTGAGCGATTCAGGAACGGGATCGAGGTTGTAATCAAGGAATTTATCGACCATGATGATGGTGCCGTTCGTTATTTCGGGCGGCCATTCATCCAGGTGATCCATAATGGTTTTAATAATATTCTGCGTGCCTATGATCCGCTTCAGATCGCCATGCGGATCGGAGAAAAAACGGTGCAGCCACTCCTTGCCGCCCTGTGTGCGCGTAAAGTTGAGTTTGTGAAAAATCGAAAACTCCTCCTCTACCTGAAAGATGGCAATATCGTTAAATGTGATTTTGTCTATTTGCATGGTTCAGATTCCAGACAACCGTCCGGTGCCTGTTCGTTTCAAATTGTAATTATAGTTGACACCAACTTTCGTGCTACTATCGGCACCGCTTGCGACGCTCCGTTCAGCTGCAGGAATGCTATAGAACTTTTTCAAAACCCCATGCCCGCTAGCGTGCAAACAGCAGCCGCTTTCCTTTTACAGATTCATCCCACACGCCGTTTCCATAAACCAGGTGGCCGTTTACAAAGGTGTGCGTAACAGCGGCCGGGAACGTGGTGCCTTCAAACGGGCTCCAGCCGCATTTATACAAAATGTTTGCTTTACTAACGGTGGTTTGCTTTTGAAGATCCACAATCACCAGGTCGGCAAAATAGCCTTCGCGAATGTAGCCGCGCTCCTGTATCTGGAAGCAATCCGCCACGGCATGACTCATCTTTTGCACAATGGTTTCCAATGGTATTTTTCCCTGCTTGTAATACGATAGCATCAGCAATAAGGAATGCTGCACCAGCGGAATGCCGGCATGGGCTTTTTCATACGGTTCTGCTTTTTCGGCCCAGGTGTGAGGCGCATGGTCGGTCGCAATCACATCCAGACGGTCATCCAGCAATCCCTGCCACAGCGCATCGCGGTTTTCTGGTGCTTTAATGGCCGGGTTGCACTTTATTAAATTGCCATACTGCGCATAATCATCGGCGGTAAAATGCAGGTGGTGCACGCACACTTCGGCTGTAATGCGCTTGTCTTTTAAGGGCATGAGGTTTGTAAAAAGTTGCAGTTCCTGCGCGGTGCTGATGTGTAAAATATGCAGCCGGGTGCCGTGCTTTTTCGCCAGCGGCACGGCTTTGAACGACGATTCGAAACAGGCTTCCACGTTCCGGATCACCGGATGATCGGCAGCGGTTAAAACCTCTTTTTCCCGTTTCCGTTTTTCAAGGTTTGTCTTAATAATGGCTTCTTCTTCGCAGTGCGTGGCAATCAGCAGTTCGGCGCTGTCGAAAATTCTACCAAGCGTCAGGTAATTGTCCACCAGTAAATTGCCGGTAGATGAACCCATGAATATTTTAATACCGCATACCCTGTCTTTTTTCGCGTTCGTCTGCAGCACTTCTTCCAGGTTGTCGTTCGACGTGCCCATAAAAAACGAGTAATTGGCCAGTGCCGTTTGAGACGCAATATTGTATTTGTCTTCCAGCAATTGCTGTGTAAACGCAGGCGGCTGCGTATTGGGCATTTCCATGAACGACGTAACACCACCGGCCACAGCGGCTTTCGATTCGGTATAGATGTTTGCTTTGTGCGTAAGGCCCGGCTCGCGAAAATGCACCTGGTCATCGATAGCGCCGGGCAGCAGGTATTTTCCGTCACCGTTTATTTCAATCACGTTGCTGTCAACCGTTATGGTGGATGCTATTTTTTCGATGCGCCCGTTTTGTAGCAACACATCGGCTTCCTGTATCCGGCCTTCATTTACAAGCTGTATCTTCTTTATCAGGTATTTTTGCATATTTTGTTTTCCGAAAACGAAGCTACATGCAATTTAAACATTCAGCCGCTGCCCTGTTTTTTCTTTTTTGTTTTTATACCGTTACCGCACAAACCACGTACCTGCCGCAAGGCGCCAAAGAAAATGTATTGCTGGAACGGCTGGAAATAAAAGCCATGACCGATTCGGTGTTGAACTTTTCGAAAACAAAACCCTTTAGCCGCAAACAATATATTAGCCATTTAGGTCGGATCGATTCAACGCTTACGCTTTCAAAAGTAGACCGCTACAACCTGTACAGCGCTATGGTGAACAACCTGGAATGGGCCACCGGCACCCGCGAAGCATACCTCAGTAAAAAACCAATCTGGAAGCATTTTTACAAAACGCCGGCCACCTTGTATGAAGTGAACGTACCCGACTTTTACTTAGCAATAAACCCGGTGTTTCAATATACCGTAGGCAAGGAAAACAACCAAGACCAGCACCTGTTCTTAAACACGCGCGGGGTATCGCTGCGCGGCCGCATCGCTAATAAAATTGGGTTTGCCGCTTATGTAACCGATAACCAGGAGCGCGATCCGTTGTATGTGCAGCGTTGGGAACAAAAATTCAAATCGGTACCGGGTGCCGGGTACTATAAATATTTTAAGGAAGCCGGCTACGATTATTTCGATGCCCGCGGCTATTTTACGTTTAATGTGACGAAGTATATTGATGTGCAGTTTGGCTACGACAAAAATTTTATTGGCAATGGATACCGCAGTTTGTTCCTTTCTGATTTTTCGAACAACGCGCTTTTCTTAAAACTGCAAACCCGCATCTGGAAATTCAATTACCAGAACTTGTTTATGGAACTGAATGCCACAGAACCGCGCGGCGGTGACCGCCTGCTGGCGAAGAAATATGCGGCCATGCACCACCTGGATGTATCGGTTACCAAATGGCTGAACATCGGCTTGTTTGAAGGCATCATCTTTGGCCGCGAAAATCATTTTGAATTTGGCTACCTGAACCCGATCATTTTTTACCGCTCAGCCGAGCAGCAGCAGGGCAGTATTGACAATGCCGTGGCGGGGCTTGATGTTAAAGCAAACGTGGCGCATCATGTGCAGTTGTACGGACAATTATTGCTGGATGAATTTAAGTTGTCGGAACTAAAGGCCGGCAATGGCTGGTGGGCTAACAAATACGCGCTTCAGGGTGGCGTAAAATATATCGATGCTTTTGGTGTGCCCAACCTGGACCTGCAAACCGAAGTAAACAGCGTGCGGCCGTTCACCTATTCGCATAACGACTCGGTTGCCGAATACACCCACTACAACCAGCCGCTGGCGCACCCGCTGGGTGCCAATTTCAACGAAATTATTGGACTGGCGCGCTACCAGCCGGCACCGCGCTGGATGCTGCAGGCTAAGGTGCTCTATTACATGCAGGGCCGCGATGTGGATTCGGTAAATTATGGCAGCAATATTTTTTTACCGAATACGCCACCTTACCGCACCAAGGAATATGGTTTTGATATTGGCAGCGGTGTGCGCACCAGCACTACCACGGCTTCCTTCCTGCTTTCGTTCGAGCTGAAGCAAAATCTTTTTCTGGAAGCCAGCGCGCTGTACCGTAAAGAAACCAGTGCCTCTGCCCTGTTGCCGTCCGGCAATACCACTGTCTTCTCAACCGGCATCCGCTGGAACATGCACCGGCGTGAGTTTAATTTTTAAGCAGTATGCGCTTTTAAAAAAGTTTCGTTTCCAGGTTGCACTTTCCACAAGCGGCTTGTGTTTGCTGAATGGGTAACCTATAAACGAAACTACAAGTGCTGGATTTCAATATTCTTCGTTTAACACGCAGTAATGGTTGCTTCCCTGCTTAAGTTTTTATAAAAATACTTTACAGGTAATTACAATGCAACCGGAACGAAATGGCATGGTTAAGGTAATGCTGCATGCTGGCTATGCTATTTGCCATATGAGCTTTTGAAAAAGTTATGCATCCGTTACCCGTAATCGGCAACAGAAATAATGCCGGGCAGAACTTTTTCAAAAGCTCATACACTTCAAAGCATTTCGCTGCAGACTTCAATTAAAATTTTGATAGTATAATTTTTGGCAGAATTCCCTTCCATATCAACACACATTGCCTGAACTTCGTTATTTGGCACCCGTGCTGCAATGGTTAGTAACACATTGATTATAATCCGGGTTATGAAAACGGCCATTAAAATATAAACAGTAGTGCCCGAATCTCAGTTTATCAAAACTGGCTTGAGTGCCTAAATGCTCAATAAAGCGATTGAATAGCGATAATTTTCATTGAATGGCAGATCTGAAATCCCTCGCCTTTGAAACATGCTGCAATCAGTGATGTAATAGTTCTATACCATGCTATTATTAACCTGCAGTAGCCTCTTTTTTATAAACTAGTTTATTATGAAAAAAATCTTTTTAGCCTGTTTAGCAGCATCGATGAGTTTGATGTGGCAGCCTGCTTTATGCCAAACGGAGGATACATCTGCTGTATTAGGCTTGCCGGGAGACAACCTGGATCTTTACGCGGTTTTGGATCTTTTTCAAAAGTCGAAAACGATTGAAGCTTTTGAACAGTCGTTAAACGATGAAAAAACGAAAATTAATAACCTGGACCTGGATCTTGATAAAAAAGTTGATTTCATTAAAGTGGTTACCAAGAAAAAGGATGAGTCGTATTCATTTATACTTCAAGTGGATGTGAGTAAAAAAGAGACGCAGGATGTTGCAATCATTTTATTAGACAAAGGAAAAGAGGGAAAGATAAGCCTGCAGATTGTTGGTGACGAGGAATTGTACGGCAAAGATTATGTTATTGAGCCAAAAGGGAATTCGTCCGTTACGGCAAATCCCGCGTATACCGGCGACAACCCTGTTACTGTGAATGTACCGGCATCAACAACTACGGTGCAGGTGGTTCAATCTGCACCAATTGTACAGTATGTGTATTCGCCAGCCTATGTACCTTATGTGCCGCCTTATTATTATGGTTTTTATCCCCCGTGGTTTGGTTTTGCAACCGTGATGGCTGTTGGTATTTATCGCAGTAACAATTATTACCACCATCATGGGTATCATGGCGGGCATTATGGCGGTGGCAATACGGTAGTAATCAATAACAGAAATAATTACAATAATTACAATAGTAATAGAAACAGATCTACCACTGTGTCGAACAATATGGCAAAAGGTAATTATGGGAACCGAACATCAAACCGGGCTGGGAATGGGGCATCTGCATCTACCCGTCCAGCATCGGGAGCATCCAATCGTCCGTCGGGCGGAGGACCTTCTGCTGCTACACGGCCATCAACCGGTGGCCCATCTGCATCCACCCGGCAATCAGGCGGGGCTTCCGCTTCACCTCGCCCATCCACATCAAATTATTCTTCTCCTTCCGGAGGTTCAGGGCGTACAAGGAGCAGTGGTGGCGGTGGCGGAGGCGGCATGAGAGGTGGCGGTGGCGGTGGCCGAAGACGATAACCAATCGCACGTTTAAACTATTTATTTTATTGAATGGCAATATCTGAAGCGCTCATATCTCTCAGGGTTACATATTTGCCATTTCTCTTTTCAAACAGGCTCATATAATTCCCGCTGTTGATGGTATTATTAGCAGAGTCAACCACGTTAAAATAACCTATTTCAACAACCTGGCTCCCATCATTGGAAACAAATACTTCGTTGGTCTTAAAAGATATTTTATTTGAATTTGAACTCAAATCAGATTTTAAAAAATCGATAATGGCTTGCTTGCCTACTAACGGTGCCCTGTTTTGATAAAACGATACCGCATCATCTGCATAATAGCCAATACTTTTAAGTTCCCCGGAATTATACGTTGCCGCAAATTCATCTTCTTTGGCTTGAATTTCTTTTTTAACCTGTTCTTTATCAACTGCTGCCGCGGGTTCTTGCTTACTGGAATTACAGGCGAATATGAATGTTAGTACGACTCCTGATAATACGCCGTTTCGTGTATTGTTTCTCATAAATAAACAATTATTTGGTTTAGTATTAAAATCAGTACCAATACGTAAAACCTTCTATAAAGATAGAACCCCTAACGAATATTTCCCTGCTACGGGTAGGCCATTCAACCATAACAATACCTATCAGGTACGTAATTTGGCAAAATGTCAATTGTTATTTTAATTTCAAGCAAGCAGAAGCTACATACACCATCCAAAATCTCCCTTTTCAATATAAAGCAGCTTAGGTAGCATCAATAAAAGATGAAATGGTATAGCAATGCTTTCTCATTAGCTATAAATAAAAGCGGTGCAGGTAAAAGATCAAGCCAGCATAGTACATGAGCCAGGAACCCGGCAATGATATTGCATTTGATACCGACAATGCTGACAGCCTTTGAAATACAGTAATGTTATTAATTAAGAACACCTGCAAAAAGATCGATAGTAACAGTGCATTACCAACAATCAGCAACCGGTACTTGATTTATAAGTATTAGCAGCAATCTACAATTAGCGCAGTTGCTTTTTACAAAACCATCACGATTCAACCGATGTAACTTTTTCAAAACCTCATGCCCGATATTGCAATTTATTTGCGGTATTGTATACGGTAGATGGTTCCTTTTGCATCGTCCGATACATAAAGTGCGCCATCGGGGCCCTGCGCTAAGCCGCAAGGTTTATGCTGGTCGCTGCCGGAAATGAAATTTCCGGCAAAAACTTCCCATGCGCCAGCCGGTTTGTTGTTCCGGAACGGCACAAAAGCCACTAAATACCCTTTCTGCAATTCGGGCGATTTGCCATGAAACGCAATGAAGGCGCCATTCTTATATTTTGCGGGGAACTGGCTGCCCGTATAAAACAACAAGCCGTTTGGCGCCAGATGTGCGGGAAATGCAACAACAGGGTCCTGCGCTTTATGCGTACCTGCCTTTTTACCATCGCCACCATACTCCGGGGCAAGAATTTTTTTATGAAGAATGGGATCGTAATACACATACGGCCAGCCGCCATCGGAACCTTTACGCACTTCATACATGGTTTCTGCCGGCAGGCGGTTGTTTTGCTCTTCTGTAAAAAGATCAGGATACAGTTCGTGCAACTGGTCGCGGCCATGCTGCATAATAAACAAGGAATTAGTGGCACTATTCCAGTCAAGGCCCACCACGTTTTTAAAACCCGTTGCATAATGCACCGCATCTTTATATTGCTGGTTTGGCTTGCCCGCTTTAAATTGCCAGATGCCGCCTACGGAATCCAGCAGCGGACAGGGTGAAGGGGCTTGTTTCGACTGTGGATCAATCAGGCAGGCATTGACGTACGAGCCCACATTAACATAGATGTTGCCTTTATTATCTACTGTGATGGATTTGGAATTATCGCGGTTGCGGTTTACCAGGCCTGTAATAATTTTTTCCGGCTGATCGGGTTGCAACACTTCGCCGTTCGCATCCAGTTTGTACCGGAACACATCATCGTTGGAGGATGCGTATAAATAATCGTTCTTAATATAAATGCCCGTGCCGGGGTAATCGCCAAAAGTTGTTTGCATCTCAAAAGTGCCATCGCCATTCGCATCTTTTAAATAAACGATCCCTTTACCGTCCTTTAATTTCGAAAGCTTTACATAAAGCCCGCCGTTGGGGGTAACTGTAATATGCCGCGCGCCTTCCAAACCGGTTGCAACAACCGTTGCGCTAAAACCGGCCGGGAGCTGCAAGGTGGCCACAGCCGAATCGGTACCCGAAGCCGTTTGAGCATTTATGGTTTGCAGGCTTAGAAAACACAAAACGAAAAGCACGGGTGTGAGCAGAATCTTTTTCATATGGCAAGTTGGTGTGCGATAAAGATAATAATTTGACATATGCGTTGTACCGGCAGCTTTATAATTTACACAACGGCGTACCTTTAATTACCTTTTTATGCGCAACATTATTCTACAGGTAGCGGTAAGTTTAGACGGCTATATCGAAGGACCAAACGGCGAATTCGACTGGTGCTTTACCGACCAGGATTATGGCATGGCTGCATTTTTCAAGCAGATCGACAGTATGTTCCTGGGCCGGAAGTCGTATGAGCTTTTGAAAAAGATGGGTGATGCCGCCATGCCGGGGTTTCCCAAGTTAACGGAATATGTTTTTTCCAACACGTTAACCGAAGTGCAGCCCGGTGCCACACTTATCAACGGCGATCTGAAGCAAAAAGTAGAACAGATCAGGAACAAACCCGGTAAAGATATCTGGCTCTTTGGCGGCGCCAGCCTGACCGCTTCCCTACTTCACCTGAATTTGATAGATGAAGTGCGGCTCGCGGTGCATCCTCTTTTACTCGGTAGCGGCAAGCCGCTGTTCAGCAATGTACCCAACCGCGTTCCGCTCGTTTTAAAAGACATAAAAACATATAACACCGGTTTGGTGATGCTCACGTATGCCTTTCAAAAACAGCCGTAGGTTTTAAGAGCATGGGCTTTTGAAAAAGTTTGCCAGGTAATATTCGGAGTTATCCTTCCAGGTGAATGGAAAATACAATCATATGCGACTGGATGCGGTCGATCACATTGGAGTATTTCAGGTGCTCGTCGCGGGCGTGAATGTTGTTTAAACCGCTGCTTATTTTTATCTCCGGCGAAAAGATAAAGCTTTGAAAATAAAAGTTGAACCCCATGCCGGCTTCCACACCATAATCTACTTTTTGCAGTTTGATGATGTCCTCTGCCTTGCGGGCCTGCGCATTGGAGGCAAGGTCGTAATCGATTTTGCCGCCGCCTAATAAATACACCCGGAAGTTGCCAATTCGGTCGCTGTTAAACTTCACCTGCAACGGCAGTGTAACAATCACCGATTCTACTTTTTGCACCACTTTGGTACCCAAGTCACGGTCGGCATAGCGCAGGTTGTACGAAATGCTGCGGTCGGTAAACATCAGCTCCGGGTTAAAGCGCCCTTCAAAGCGGTTGCTCAGGCGCGTGGTAGCCAACAGGCCCAGCGCAAAACCCGGTGAGCTCAGGGGTTCGGCCGTTAAAATCGTATCCTGGTTTAAAAAAGTAGAATGCAGCGATGTGTTTAAGCGGCCGGAACTGGAAGATAATGTGATCCCGAAATAATACGGTTTACTGTCGTGGTTTTCGAGGTACAGCACCCGCTGTGCGCGCACGCAAACGGAGCCTAAAAGAAACAGGGCTGTTAGTATGGTTAGCTTTATGTAGGTACCGGCTTTCGCCCCATGTAAATGCAGCAAGTTCATAATAATTTGTAAATCAATAAATTAAGTACTAATAAAAATTAAAGGGTACAAAATAGGTACAAATATTTTTTGATTTAGTATGTTTTGTTTTGATAAACGTCTTTACTTTAAATTAATTGCTTTATAAAATAGAATTAGTACTACCACTACAGGTAAACACTTGCGAATGCGCCGATCTCTATTTAAGCAAGCCTCGCCTTGTGCAATTTTTTTTATTTATGTACCTTGCTTCCCTGTTCGACAGTTGAAAAATTTGATTGCATTATTAAACTTGACAGATGTTTTGAAGTCTGTACACGCATCTGATAGCTGTACCAGGAAAAACAATTCATTTTAAAAGGCTGAAAGCTAATTATTTAGTTTTATACTTCTTGCATATCCTATAAACTTCCACTTGTTTTTTACGCTGATATGCTATTTTTACCCCGATATACTACGAATTATCACAACATAGAACCAAATTTCACCCTTCTATAAAATTTAATTTATGAAATTGAAAACGTACCAGCTTCTTTTTGTTGGATTATTGATTTTAAGTGCTTGTAAAAAAGAACCTGATGCCGTAACAAGTCCGGTAGAGTTTAATGAAACTACATACACCACATTAGGTACGTATGATACCTCCGGAGTACCTCATTATTTATTGCCTAAGGATAGTATTACCCCTGCAATGATTTCTTACATTAAAGCAACCCTGCCTGAAAAAACAGATTTAAGAACCACCAACCCGGATTTGCTGACCACCAAGGCAATTGCTGATATTGCCATTACACAACCCTCTGATGTGTTGATAACTTTTGTTTCACAACGTACCAGCATCACCAATGCCATTGCCTTTTACACCTATCCTACCACCAATCCTCCGGCAAGTGCAAAAGATATTAAGCAGATCACCTATATTTTTCCGAATGCCGGGATGAATACAAAACTGCAAGCAGGTGATAAGGTAAAAATCGGAAGGTTTAATGCCGGCACTTCTGTAGGTTTTGTTTTGTTGCGGGATGGCTGGGATGCCACGGGCAAAGCATTGAATAACGAGGCAGTGCATTTCTGTTCAAATGATGTGCTGAATCCGGAAATTGATCCCAATCTTAAAAAGCATGCGGTTTTAATTAACTATGCGGCTGAAAACAAAGTTTTGATCGGGTTTGAAAATACGGACAGAACAAACCCAAGTTGTGATCACGACTTTAATGATGTTGTGATTTATGCAACCGTTACGCCATAAAGTACAAACACAGAGATGGGCATTGTAAATAGAACATAATTCTTTTCCCATAATGTTTCTTTTGAATTTACCGTTGATTCGAAATTGGTTTTTAAGTAATTTCTGATCAAAAGCCCTCTAAATGGCAGTTTGAAACAACTGATATACTTACCAACAATAAAAAAAGCTCCTGATAACCAGGAGCTTTTTTCGTTATTTCTGTTGCTTATTATGTACTTGATTATTGCATGGGTTTACGTCCCGTGTAAATGCAACAAATACCTAAGCTTAAGGGTTTAAATGAGGGTTCGGAATAGCCGGCACTTTTTAAAATGGCCACCAACTTCTCACGGTCGGGAAATGCTTTTGCCGAATCGTTCAGGTATTGATAGGCTTTTTTGTTTTGCCGGAACAGGCGGGCTAGCTGTGGCGCTACCTTACCCATATACAGTTCATAAAAGGCTTTTGCAATTCGCCATTTTGGTTTGCTGAACTCCAGTATCACCAACCGGGCGCCGGGCTGCAGCACGCGCCAAATTTCGGCAAGGCCCTGCTCCAGGTGCTCAAAGTTGCGTACGCCAAACGCCACCATCACCCCACCAAACATATCGCTGCCAAAATTTATAGTTTCACTATCGCCGGCCAGCAGTTCAATCTGTGTTGCGCCCGTGTATGACTTCACTTTTTGCCTTCCGATCTCCAGCATTTTTTCAGAGATATCAATACCGGTAATTTTATGAGGGTGCAGCATTTTTGCCGCCAGCAGCGCCATATCGCCGGTGCCGGTAGCCACATCCAGCAGGTGTTGCGGCTTATCGGCTTTGAAGAGGCCAATTGCTTTTTTGCGCCAGATCACATCAATCCCCAGGCTCAGGAACCGGTTCATGAAATCGTATTTGCCGGCAATGGCATCGAACATGCGGCTTACCTGCGCTTTCTTACTGTCGCTCTCCGAAAAGGGCTTTATGTTATCGTGTGGGAAAGAATGCATCGGCCGCAAAGATAACCGTGGATTGCACGGATTTGTAAAGGGAATTTTTGGATTGTTTGTGTGCGCCCGTGTTTAGTCATTTCACGTAACTGAAAGGGCAGCAACTTTCACTATCACACCATCGTCATTCAAAACAGGCATGGGCTTTTGAAAAAGTTTATGCAGCAATAAAAATCCGGCAGCAGTCGTAAGAAAAACAGGACTTACAAATCAATTTCAGATCAAAACGATTTAAAACATTATTAGCAAACCGGCAAAGTGCGTTCTTCAGAAAGAACTTATGTTTGCGCTTTCGTCATGAAGCAGGTTATATTTTACATCGGTTTTATTTTTATCATAGTTACCTGCATCAGCAGTGGTGTGGGCTGTGCCAATATCATTCCGCCGGAGGGCGGCCCAAAAGATACGCTGCCGCCAGTGCTGCTGCGGTCTTCCCCACCCGATTCAACCCGTAACTTTCGCGCCAGCCACATTACCTTTCAATTTGATGAATATGTGAACCTGGAGGATGTGCAAAACAATTTATTGTTCACGCCTACTTTTGAAACAAATCCTATTATTGAGGCCAAGCTGCGCACCATCACCATCCGGTTAAAGGACAGCCTGGAACGAAATACGACATATACCTTCAACTTCGGCGATGCCATTCGCGACATAAACGAAAGCAATGTGCTGCGCGATTTTGTGTACACATTTTCTACCGGCAATTACCTCGATTCGCTGACCCTTAACGGCCGCGTGCTACTGGCGGAAACAGGTAAAGTGGATACCACGCTTACGGTGATCCTGCACAGTTCGCTGGAAGATTCCGCCGTAGCAAAAAGCCGCCCGCGCTATGTGGCACGCGTAAGCAATACCGGCAACTTTACCTTTCACAACCTGCCTGCCGATACCTTTGCCATTTATGTGCTGGGCGATGCCGGCATTGCCCGCCGCTACACCAGCAAAAGCCAGTTGTTTGCATTTGGCAACCGCCCTGTAATTACACCAGATACCAGCCGCCTTACGCTGTATGCTTACCGCGAGGTACCAGAGCAGCCTGTCGTAAGCACCGGTACTACAACACAGCCAAAAGGTGAAAAACGCTTGCTGTATACCACCAACATTACCGAAAACCAACAAGACCTCTTAAAGAATCTGATTTTCACATTTGACCGGCCGCTGCGTTTTTTTGATTCGTCTAAGGTCCGTTTTACTACCGACAGCACGTTTACCCCGGTGGCTGCCTACCGCACTGTTCTGGACACTTCCAAAAAAGTGCTTGCCTTTCAAACAACCTGGGAACCGGATAGGCAGTACCACCTGATTTTGGCCAAAGATTTTGCGGAAGACTCCCTGGGCCGGCGCCTGTTAAAAGCCGATACGCTTTCGTTTACCACGCGTGGCCAGGAGGATTACGGCGCCATCAGCATTCGCCTGCGCAACCTGGATACGGCACAGAACCCGGTGTTGCAATTTGTGCAGAATGATGCGGTTGTTTTTTCGGTACCTGTAAAAACAGGTTTGTTCAACCAGCAGGCCTTTTTCCCGGGTGATTACGACCTGCGCTTGTTGTACGACCGCAATGGCAACAACAAATGGGATGCCGGCCAGTTTTACGGCGCTAAACGGCAACCTGAGATTGTGCGCCCCATCGACCGGAAAATTACTGTAAAACCCGCTGCAGACAACGCATTTGACATAACACTTTAAGCTGGTTTCTAACACATTTATAACAGCGGTTTTACGTACTTTTGTAGCTATGCAATTTTCCTCTGCCCTGCTCGAAACGGCTGTGAACGAGTTTGCCAAATTGCCCGGCATTGGTAAGAAAACCGCCCTGCGCCTGGTGCTGCATTTACTGAAGCAGGAGTCGGAAGAAGTACAACATTTTTCAGACGTGATGGCCCGCATGCGCACGGAAATAAAATTCTGCCAGCGCTGCCACAATGTGTCTGATGGCGACATCTGCTCCATCTGCTCCAACTCGCTGCGTAAGCAAAACACCATTTGCGTGGTCGAGAATATCCGCGATGTAATTGCGCTGGAAAGCACCCAGCAATTCAACGGAACGTATCATGTGCTCGGCGGCGTTATTTCTCCCTTGGATGGCGTAGGCCCCAACCAGCTAAACATCGATACCCTTATCAACCGGGCCCATAAAGAAGAAACCGGCGAAGTGATTTTTGCTCTCAGCCCCACCATCCAGGGCGACACAACCATTTATTACATTCAAAAGAAATTACCGCAAGGCATAAAAGTAACCACCATCGCCCGCGGTATTGCCTTTGGTGGCGAACTGGAGTATGCCGATGAAATGACACTTGCCCGCAGCCTGCAGAACCGCCTTCCGGTAGAAAGTTATGTAAGCAGCCGTTAACCTTTACCAAATTAAATACATTGATAGAAGCGCCTTTTGCAGGCGCTTTTTTTAGGGCATGGGGTTTTGAAAAAGTTGTATGTAACAATACGGTTATATCGCCTTGCAAACAGAAGCAGCCCCAGATGCCTGAATTTTCATTACTTTTACACACGGCGGATTTGTTTATTGTTCGGCCTACAGAACTAATAAACGTAACGAAACTCCAACGTTTGTTTCCCATCGTTTACGGTTCTGAATCTAAGTTGCGCAGGCATCCGTTGTTTGTGCTTCCCGTGGCCACAGTTTTTCAAATACCCATGCCGTAAAAAACAGCACAATGGCAACAATCCACGACGTTTTAAAACAACGCATTTTAATTATTGACGGCGCAACGGGCACCATGATCCAGCGCTACAAACTTGAAGAAGCCGATTACCGGGGCGATCGTTTTAAAGACTGGCCCTCCGATGTAAAAGGCAATAACGACCTGCTGTGCCTGACGCAGCCGCAAATTATTAAAGCCATTCATAAAGAATACCTGGCTGCCGGCGCCGACATAATTGAAACCAACACATTCAACAGCCAGCGCATTTCCCTGGCCGATTATGGCATGGAAAGCCTGGCCTATGAAATAAATGCCGCCGCAGCCAAGGTGGCCAAAGAAGCCATAACGGAATACCTTGCCGAACAAGGCACAACCGGGGAACAATGCTTTGTGGCAGGCGCCATTGGGCCGCTTAATAAAACCTTGTCGCTTTCACCGGATGTAAACAATCCCGGCTTTCGAGCGCTTACCTTCGACGAAGCCGTAGCAGCGTATTACGAGCAGATCAAAGGCCTGGTAGATGGCGGGGTAGATCTTATTTTAATTGAAACCATTTTTGATACGCTCAATGCCAAAGCAGCAATCTATGCCTTCAAGAAATACTTCCGTGATGTAAAAAAAGAAGCCCTTCCCATCATGATCAGCGGCACCATCACCGATGCATCGGGCCGCACCTTAAGCGGCCAAACGCTGGAAGCGTTTTACACATCGGTTGTGCATGCCAAGCCGTTAAGCATCGGGCTCAATTGCGCGCTGGGCGCAAAAGAAATGCGGCCGCATATTGAGGAACTAAGCACCATTGCATCTTGCTATACATCGGCCTATCCCAATGCCGGATTGCCCAATGCTATGGGCGAATACGACGAGCACCCGGAAGACACCGCGCATTTTATTGAAGAATGGGCGCAGGAAGGATTTGTAAATATCGTGGGCGGCTGTTGCGGTACCACGCCCGATCACATTCGCCATATTGCCGAACATGTAAAAAACCTGCAGCCGCGGCAGCTGCCGGTTATGGAAGAAGCCCTTACAACTTTTTAAAAAGCCCATGCTGCAAAAAATCCGTGATATCAATTTCAAACGTTTCGTATCAACATGTCAACAACCATTATAAAACCGTACTTGCGCCTCGCTGGCCTGGAGCCGCTCACCATCCGGCCTGAAACCAATTTTGTAAACGTGGGCGAACGCACCAATGTCACCGGCTCTAAAAAATTTGCGCGCCTTATTCGCGAAAACAAATACGAAGAAGCCTTGAGCGTGGCGCGCCAGCAGGTAGAAAGCGGTGCGCAAATTTTGGATGTGAATATGGACGATGCGCTGCTGGATGGCGTGCAGGCCATGACCACTTTCTTGAACCTGCTGCAGGCCGAACCCGACATTGCCCGCATTCCCATCATGATCGATTCGTCGAAATTCGAGATCATCGAAGCAGGCCTCAAATGCGTGCAGGGCAAATGCATTGTCAACTCTATTTCACTCAAGGAAGGTGAAGCTAAATTTATTGAACAGGCCATCACCTGCCAGAGCTACGGCGCTTCGGTGATTGTAATGGCGTTCGACGAAAACGGCCAGGCCGATACGCTGGATAAAAAAGTTTCTATCTCCGAACGGGCCTATAAAATATTGACCGAACAAGTGGGCTTTGCACCACAGGATATTATTTTCGATCCCAATATTTTTGCAATCGCTACCGGCATTGAAGAACATAACAATTACGCGGTAGATTTTATCGAGGCCACGCGCATCATCAAGCAAAAGATGCCACTCACAAAAGTAAGCGGCGGTGTTTCCAACGTGTCGTTTTCCTTTCGCGGCAACGATCATGTGCGCGAAGCCATTCACTCGGTGTTTCTACTGCATGCCATCAAATCCGGTCCGTCCTGTTTAATGAAATCGGCCAAAGAATACGTAGGCTGGCCGGCAGCTTTTTTCAATTGCTGCCGCAGCATTTCCAGGTTTACAGTTCCTGTTTTGGTTTGCAAAGTGATTGTATCGCGCCCATTGGTTGCGGCCGGCCAAAAGCCAATAACGCCCCGTGCTATAAACCAATTTTCGTTGATGATTTGCTGCAATAACTTTTTCGCATCTGCATGCAGGCGCGTGGCTTCGGCGCCAAAGATTTTATCGGTCAATACTTCGGGATAGCGGCCCGGCATTTCCCAGGCAATAAAGAACGGGCCCCAATCAATATAATCGGCGATCGTAGCCAGGTCAAAATCGGAGAATATTTCTACATCGTCCAACGCCGGTTTTGTAGGCTGGTAGTTTTGCCAGTCGAACCGTTCTTTCAGCAGCACCGCTTCTTCATAATCGATCAATGCTTTGTGACTGCTTTTGTTTAAAAACTGCTGGCGCAGCTTTTCGTATTCGGCACTGGTTTGCTTTAAGAATGTTTCTTTCTGATCGGTGCTTAACAAACTGCTTACGGCCGTTACGCTGCGCGAGGCATCCAGCACATGCAGCACACCGTTGTTGTACTCGGGTGCAATTTTTACAGCCGTATGTGTGCGCGATGTGGTAGCCCCGCCAATCAATAAGGGCTGTTGCATGTTGCGGCGTTTCATTTCGCGGGCTACGTGCACCATTTCGTCAAGCGAAGGTGTGATCAGGCCACTTAAGCCAATGATATCTGCTTTTTCTTTAATGGCCGTTTCCAGTATTTTATCAGCCGGAACCATCACACCCAGGTCAATCACATCATAACCATTGCAACCCAGTACTACGCCTACAATGTTTTTACCAATATCATGCACATCACCTTTTACTGTTGCCAATAATACTTTAGCAGCACCTTGCGCTTCTTCATTTTTTGTACCGGCGGCGAGGTGCGCCTGCATACGGCTTTCTTTTTCGGCTTCAATGTAGGGCGTTAAAACGGCTACCGACTTTTTCATTACGCGAGCGCTTTTTACCACTTGCGGTAAAAACATTTTGCCCGAACCAAACAGATCGCCTACGACATCCATGCCCGCCATCAGCGGCCCTTCGATCACTTCCAACGGTGCCGGGTATTTTTGCCGTGCTTCTTCCGTATCGGCTTCAATATAATCGGTAATGCCGTTTACCAGCGCGTGTTTCAGGCGTTCTTCCACGCTGGTGGTGCGCCAGGCTTCGTCTTTTTTCTCGCCTTCCTTGCCCTTGCTTTTTACGCTTTCTGCAAACGTTACCAAACGTTCGGTGGCGTCAGGTCTGCGGTTTAAAATCACATCTTCACACAGTTCGCGCAGCTGCGGTTCTATTTCATCGTACACTACCAGTTGCCCGGCATTTACGATACCCATATCCATACCGGCTTTGATGGCATGCAGTAGAAACACCGAGTGAATGGCTTCGCGCACATGATCGTTGCCGCGAAAGGAAAACGACACGTTGGAAACACCGCCGCTTACTTTTGTGAGTGG
>Ga0115848_100046_pt1 | contig 27894 bp, 18 predicted proteins | sample InSIn3gowninarea_FD_83862 | JGI IMG/M metagenome (GOLD analysis project Ga0115848, IMG submission 83862) | reverse complement strand
AAAATGGTCGAGCACCTAAAGGTTCAATTTACTTATTGGGTGGGGGGGCTTATGGTCGAGCCTGCTTGCGCATCCTTATCAGTCGAGCCTGCTTACGCATGATGGCGGCCCTTATGGTCGAGCACCTAAAGGTCCTTATCAGTCGAGCCCCCTAAAGGGTCCTTATCAGTCGAGTCACTAACGTATCATTTGACTTATTGGGTGGGGGGGCATAGGTCGAGAGTTCGACAGGCTCACCCTCACCCATATGATGGATGAGCGAGAAATCGATGGCGGCCCATAGGTCGAGAGTTCGACAGGCTCACGATGGCGGCCTTCTTCTACTCGACCTTTGACTCCATTATCGATAAGGTAAGTCTTCGAATGACTCCTTTATTTAGGTTTGACGGGAAGAATATAAAGGACTTATAATGACTCCTTTATTTATAAGTAGGTCCTCCCAACATCGGGAATATCAATAAGTAAGTCCTACCAACATAGGTAATCTCGATCTTACCGTAACCATGATACATTCGCTTTATGAAACATTCATAGGCCTTATGATACATTCCGTATGATACATTCCGTATGATACATTCCGTAAAGACTACAGTTCGCCATTCGGCAAGGACAGTCTTCCCCTTACTCGTTCACACCCACACCTATAAGGAAGGATACTTATTTATGAAAAAGGTTGTGCCCTCCGGAGGGCTGACCGGGCCAAGCAGTATCGTGGGAAAGAGTATGGTCTGGTTCGTACAGATAGGTCTACATGCCTTTGCCTTACCCGTAGCCATCCTCAGAAATCAAGGAGGAGACAGCACTGGCTTGCTACTGGTTATAGAGGAACTGGCTGGCTACTGTTACTGGCGCTGCTACCGGCTCTGCTACTGGCTCTTCTATTTATGTTCCCTGCGGAGCTCGCCCCCATAGGCTCAGAACCCAAGCTAGCGTTATGCTTAACACATGAAAGTATAACCTTATCCAGAGTATTCCATCCAGAACAGAATACCCTCCGCAACAGGGAGACTGAGCCCTACCAACATCATTAACCAAGGGAGCGATCAATAAGCAAGCTAGTACTCTTTTTGCTTTTTGTATGAACTACCTGCCTGACGCTCTTTCTTTAGAGTTAGAGGTTTGATTCTCACCCAGCGTTACAACTTCCCTTGCCTTACCCTCTTAGAAGGATCTTGAGTTTCGTAAAGATATATAGTGAATTCCTCTCCCTTTAGTCGAGCCCCCTACCGGGTCCTCACCATATGAATAGTGAGTCCCTACCGGGCCTTGCCCTCAGAAGCGCAAGACCTCCGGACCTTGAAGGATATTTAGTTTCGTATGGACTTGTTAGCTCGTACAGCCAGGTCTATCTCTTGCTCACCATCTCTTGCTCTTGCTCCCACTCGTTCATACAGGTAAGGAAAGAGTTTGGATAGGATATCTCTAGTTTGGAAAGGTCAGTGAGGGGCTTTGAACTGATCTCTAACAAAACTGAGAAAGCTTCAGTCTACTCCTTTAGGAGGATATAGTATATCGTCACCGAGAACACACATTTTGTGTTCTTGCTCATTGTATGTTCTCAAGGTCTAATCGAAAAGTGGTGGTTTACTCGATTAGCAAGCAAAGGTCTATTAGGGTTATCAGATGATGAAAGGATCAAGATCAGGAGTTGTTTGAAACTATCCGTCCTAAGATAGCTAGATGGATAGATAGATACCCCCTTGTATATGTTGAAGGGCCAGAGCAAGCACGATGAATTAGGTTTCGTTGATCGGACCTTTGGAACTACTACATCCTCTTCCAAAGCTAAGGTGTTCGAGAGACATTCTAGCTCTCCCTAAATACACATAACCATATCTTAGTCCTGCTCTCACCTTCATCTTACCTCAGGGACCTTACAGTGATAGAACCAGAAGGTAACCCGGCCTTTTAGATTAATAAGGGCAAGAGGTAAGGACAGCAAGCATGTTCAAGAGCTATGATTCGAAGGGTTGGCCTGTAAGAGCTAAGGTCTCGAACGAAAACATAGCAAGCTCAAGACCGCAGCAAGCAGGTTATCCCTTGATAACTACTCTATGTGGTAAGAGCATGAGTTCCTTTTCTCTGGGTTGACCTTAGATTAGACCTTACCAAAGCAGAGCTGTTGCCAGAACCTTCGATTTGAGTTGGGCCCACCCTTCTGAATGAAGGTCCATTCATGGTCATCAACTTCAACTGGTGGATCAATAGGTTCCGAGTAAACCACTGCTACGGGTGTTTCAGGCGGATCAACTGGTTTCGGTTAAACTAGCTCTGAAGCTAGCTCGGATGCATGAACAAACTCTTGATCTCACTTTCAATATACTGCGGGTGAACCTGCTGGATCAACGACTTAAACTTATGGTGGTGAAACTTACATATTCACCGGTGAAATGGTCGCTGTTGCTGAGGTGAAAGTGCAGGTTTCAAGTTCTTATTAGTTACCCCCCCTTAGAAATACAATGAAATAGTTGCTGCACCATGTTCCAATTGGGTAGATCTAATTGAATGGACCCAACCCTTCCACTTCATTGATTCGCTGGTTTTCTCCACCAGTAAAGGCCTTCCTTATTTATCCGATGAGCATCAATATGTTTCTCTAATAGTTTTCTGCCCACGTAGATAGGGGAAGGAAACAGCCTGATCAATATCAATTTCGGAAACCTCGAAGGGATAAAGAGCGACCAGTAAAGAAAGAACAGCAGTAGGTACCCGCTTGCATTGGGTGGTAGCAAGCATAGTCGAGCCTGCTTGCGCATCATGACTGGAAGAAAAGCATAATGACATATATAATAGTGGCATTTTCAGCGGTGCAACTAAACTTCGATGGATGGATTCAGTTATCATTCAAGGGCAGGACCAAGATGGAGGGAGACGGGCGCGTGAAAAGACCGGCTTGAATGACCTGTATTATAAATAAGCATCTGGGACTTGCGACCAGGGGATGAAATTGATTAAGTGGTAATCGTGTCGTGGTGAGCTTTCAATTTGATTTCGGAGAAGGAGTAGAGACCCTGACCTTTCTTTCTTATCCATAGATAGATCTTTATACTTCATGGCCGATGAATGTGCCCGCCCCTTCGACGAATCTTACTCTCCATTCAACGGATAGGATGCCAACATGGAAGGAAAGGGATCACCCACAATGAATGGCGCGCACTTATATCAATTTCCACGACCAGACCACGCACGGATAGGGAATCGAAGTGGTTGGCCGGATATCTATTCATAAATGAAATGAAATAGGCCTACATACAATAGAAAGAAAGAGTGCGATCGATAGGGACTCAACGAGTTTAGGCTAGGCAAGGATGCATGCCATTTCTATGATCATGAATTAATGTCTGTGGAGACGGAGACCGCCCCATACCGGAGTGAGTGGTTGGTCGAATCAAATATCCTTCCTAATAAGCCGATGCACTTATAGCCCTCTGAGTAAATAGGAATAAAGAGAATTGCCTGATCTTCGTACTTTTCTCTATGAGTTGGTCCTGGTCTTATTCTTCGCTAGCTCTGCGAAGGGAGGGTTATCACTTACCTGTTTGAGGGGAAGAAATCAGTCACTTACGCTATGCTCAGGCTTTGAGGGGAAGAAAAGGTTATCCCTCTTCAGGTCAGAGCTGGCTGCTACGTTCAGCCAGCCCACCCAGCTTGGACAACTGACTGAGCCAACAATAGTCAGTCAAGAGATATGGAAAGGTCCTTTTCTTATTCGGGCGCGACTCCTGGCATTAGTGCTGCTCTTAGGTCTATAAAGGAAATGGCTCTTTCATAACCAGTAGGGCAAGCCGCCTTCTCAGCTTTGTTTGAAGAACCAATATTCTGTCCGAGCTAAGAAAGAAAAGGTCATCTACGAGTCTTCGAAGTGTTGTCATACCATAAAGCAGAACGATGACGGCGAAGATGACCCCGATGAGTGAGTTCTGATGGACCTGGGCGTGTCGTGTGTCTTCTGCTGGTGATGGGAGTTCCGACTCCACCAAAGGTGCGAAGCAGCACCTATTGGACCAGCGCCAGTGAAAGAAGCACTCCCTGCAGCTCGCACATGGATGGCGGCATTTGACACAGAGTAGAACCGGTCGAATGGGACCGAATCAATTCTGGATGGACAGTAGAGTCGAGACGGATGTATATTTCATTGTCCGTCAAGGTTATATCAGAATTTGTGTAGGTTATCCCTCACCATATGAATTCATTCGTCCCTCTTCAATTTACTTATTGGGTGGGGGGGCTTTTGGTCGAGCACCTAAAGGTTCAATTTACTTATTGGCCTCTCAAATAAGTCAAAAAAAGGGCGATGGCGGCCTTAACAGTCGAGCGTTCGTACCTCACCCTGCCGGGGGCATGATGGCGGCCCGTTGGTCGAGCGTGCTCCGCATTCAATTTACTTATTGGGTGGGGGGGTCTCGATGGCGGCCTTAACAGTCGAGCACCTAAAGGTCCTTATGGTCGAGCACCTAAAGGTCCTTATCAGTCGAGCCTGCTTACGCATCCTTGGCGGAGGTTTTAGCAGAATACACTATTCGTTTTGCCACTATTTACCCACCCACCCCAATCCCCGGCGGAGGTTTTGAAGCGTAATGACATATATAAAGAATGAACCACGGGAATATAGAATTCATGAATGCATAATGACATATAGAATTCATTACGGAATTACCTATCTAATTCTTTGATCAATTCTTCGAGAGAACGTAATGACATATATAACGAGCATCATTCAATCTCTCAAGAATGACTAATGAATCACATCGAATCTGGTATGACACATATATCGATGCAGTCATTCATTATATACGTAATTACGCTTTAGCAGATCATGCATATATGGGCATATGTCATTATGCATTCATTCTTTCGACTACGTTCCCTACGAGATTTGTCATTTTCACCCAATTAGGAGGGGGCGGAGGTTTTGATGCGTAATGACATATATAATTCATTCATGCAGAATGACATAGAGAATATATGCTTTGGCGGAGGTTTTCACATCTTTCCCTTCAATTTACTTATTGGGTGGGGGGGGCTTTTGGTCGAGCACCTAAAGGTCCTATTATAGCCACTATTTACCCACCCACCCCAATCCCCGGAGGTTTTCACATATTTCGATGGCGGCCTTAACAGTCGAGCGATGGCGGCCTGTTGTCGAGAGTTCGTCCCTCACCCTCACCCTCACCCTCACCCTGCCGGGCCTTGCCCTCGGAAGCGCAAGACCTCACGGACCTTCGGCAAGCATAAAGTTGTATCGATTAGCAGGCAGTGTGCCTCAGAGTGTCGGCCCTGTACCGTACCGGGTTTGAACATATCCGTCGTTAACTGCACATAGCCATTACTAACTGCACATAGTTGCTTCCCGGGGTATGGGATAAATAACCTCTCTCGGACATGTTGTGAAGGGGTACTTCTCCTCACTCGGGTAAGGTGTATTGAAAGGGGATTTCTCCTCTCTCTGTTCTGTCGGTGCGGACTTTTCTTCTTTCTCTCGGGTATGGGGTGAAGGGTTCTTTCTCTTCTGCCATCTGTTGGTAAGGACTTCTTTGCGGTAATAACTTATCTGCGGTAAGGGGACTTCCCTCTGGTCTGGTGGGAACTATGGGGCCGATGATAAAGCAAGCAACTGTGGGCAAGTTTTGCATCTCCAGGTAGAGCAAGATCGCGAAAGTAAGAAGAACTTCGGCAAGCAGTTCGATCGATCAGCGGGTAGGTACTCAAAGTGTCAATCATTACCGTGTTGGCTCGTCAATGTGGCTCATGTGAAGGTGAACTCAATCTCTCATCTATTGTGTGATGGCTAAACTGGGTATGCGTATTTTGGGATGTAAGCTAGCAGCCAACCAGCAATAAATAACCGATGTAGTTTGGGGAATGGGTGCTAAGTATCACCTCCCTCTGGGCTCCATCCGGCCAGCAGCATAAGCCATCAGATGCTTTTCTCTATTCGTGCCGACGGTTAACTTAATCTCTTTCGTCTGACGGTAAAATGTTTCAATCGATATGCTCGTAAGTAAACAATGCTAGAGCGCTGTCTTCAATCCGACATTCTATATACGTGACTTGCCTTGTATCCTTCCTCATTCATTATTTCATTATGGGTTGAGCTGTGTTCCTTCGATCCCTTTCCCTTATCCCCTATCCTACGTCAATCTCCTTATGGTTTCTGTTCCTCGTCCCCCCCTTTGCTAATGGGTTACTCTCCCTTTCCGTTATTTATTCCATTTCCTTCCTCTTTCTTCTCGCTCCCTCTATCTCTTATCCATCATCTCTATTCCCATCCCCGTTCACTCTATCTACATCCCCGCTCTATTCCCCTCTCTATCTATCCTATCTACCTCTCTCTGCTGCTTCCTATAGTCTGGCGTCCATCCCTTGTCCGCTCTATATCTGCCTCCTCTCTCCCTGGTCTCTTGTTTGCTTCCCTCCTTCTTCCTGAATATCGTGCCCACCTTATTCCTTTCCCTTCCGTCCAATTGCTTCTTGGGTTCTGTCCACTCGCTTTCTGGGCCCGGTCCTGCCTTCTCCTGTCTGCATTCCCTTGTTCCTGTCATACTTTTTTTCCGTCCCTGGGTCTTTTTTCGGTGTCTGCTTGTGCTATTATCGCTGCTTGCATAGGGGTCCGTGCCTTGTGGTGGGGAACTTCAAATGGGTGTAGGAAGGAGTTAGGGGAATAGGTGCTACCGCCTCCTAACGCTGGGCACTAAATCACCTCCCTTAATGTAACTACCCGCCCGACTAGCGTGAATGCCACTACCGGACCAGCATGAATGAAACTACCTTCCCTCCCTCTCTCTTGTCTGTTGGGAACGTGGGAACATAATCAATCTGTTCATTGACTCGATGGGTGAACTAACTCCTTCTCTTGGGTACCTCCTGTGATGTGTGGTCCTTATCCTATCGGCCAGTGATGCTTACCTCTCTCTTGTCTGGATGTATACGTGCTGCTATGTTCCGTGGATATGTATGGCGTGACTGATATGAAAGGCTATCGAACCCTATGGCAATGCCTTTCTGGCAATTATTGGCAATGATGGGCTATCTCCTACTACGATTTATCGGACACTACTACTGGGCTATGACCGGCTGTAAATGATTGGCTAAGTGAGATGCTCTATGTGATGGCTGCTATGTGAGGTGGCTATGTCTGTCCGCTATGTGAGGTGCTTCTGTCAGCTATGTGAGTCTTCTATGTCTGAATGTCGTATTAACCTCTTGTGAATTCACGTATGTAACGCATCTTCATTCCTTACATTGAACCGTACCGTGCAGTGAGTAACATGGATTGTTCCGAACCGTTCAGTCCAGCCCAGGTAGGAACCATTGCAATGTTCCGTAGCGCTAAGTGTGGATAGGCCTTCTCTCTCTCTTCAGTATATGTGGGCTGTAGTCTGTCCGTTGGAACCCCACTCGAATACCTGGTCAGTTGAACCCATCTCGAAAACCTAGTCTGTTGGCCCGCCCATCTCAAAGAATGTAGTCCGTTGCCATATCGAAAGATGTGAAAAATCAATCAAGATCTATCCAAGCCTAAATCACCTCCCTGACTGTTTGGGTAGCGGGCGATCTCCAGCAGGCCAGGTGGTGTATCAAGAAGATTCCAACCAATAAAGGCAGGCACCCAGAGATATAGCTCAAAAGGCACCCTTGTTGGTCCGCGAATTCCTAATACTTCTCAAATACGGGTTTGACTTAGGCAAACGATGGCGGCCCGTTGGTCGAGCGGCTCCTATCCTCGCCCCTCGCCCTTAGGTTGATTGGCGATCTAGATCTCCTAGTTAGTGATGGCTTGTCAACTCTCTTTCCAGTGCTTGTCAACTCTATTCACTCTATTTCGGCCCACAGATAAGAACTCTCTTTCCCATCAAGTGATGGCTTGTCAACTCTCTATATAAGAACTCTCTTGGCAGGTGGATATATATATATATATATTAGTAGGAGGGCACACTTTAGTAGGAGGGCAGGCTAAGGCCCGGTAGGGACTCACTATTCATATGGTGAGGAAATAAATAGTCAATAACTACCCCATAAGTAGCCCAAAGGCCCGAAGGGGATCTCATGGTGGAAAGGAACGAAACCCCGAAGACTGAACGTACGTATGCTAGGGAAGGATAACAATTCGTACGTACGGAGCGTGGCGGGTTTGTACAGATAAGATAAGAGTAGAGCTCATATGGACCTTGCCAGCCAGCATTGCCCGAGAACCAACCTCGCTAGCAAGCAAAGCGATAAGTAAACGTTAGCTATCGGAAACTGAGCTATTGGGGTATTAGCTATTGGGGGGTGAGGCAATGAGCTATTGGGGAGTGGGGAGCTATTGGGGGTGGTCAGTGCTTCTTTAATGTGAATGAATCTCTAGGCAGAAAGAAGTAGAACAACTAGTGAAGCTAGTTCAGGCATATAGTGTAGTTAAGATTGGTACTCCGCTGGGCACTTCAAGAAGGGATCTCATGGTAGCAAGTCATAAGGCCAGGTTTTGTACTCAGCTGGGCACTTATTAGGGAGACCCTAACCGCCAGCAAACTCATAAGCAAGCCTATTTCTGGATAAAGAGACTTACCGGGATGGCCCATTTAACCCTTTCACTAATAGAATGGAAGTACGGCTTCGCCGCGTAGTTAAGGCCTTAGGTAACCCTATACGAGCGATTCTGTCCTTTACCGGGGAATAATAGAAGATAAGAGAAGACTTAACAGCAGTGGTGAACCGGAGACCAACTAGCAATGCCTTCCTGTATGTAAGTGATTTACTTAGTTGACTTAGTGGAACTTTGAAAGTGATACTTAAGGATCGATCGGGGGAGGTAGGGTTCAAATTAGTAGTTTGGCAGCCGCACCCTTACGCATCTATCGGTGGATTAGTTCGATAGGGATTAGTTCAATAGGTTGAAAACGAGGTATACTTATTTCAACTCCTTAATCAATCTGGGAAGAAATATAAGTTAAGGCAGGTGAGTGAGGGGAAAGGGGTAGGTGAGTTACTTAAAGTAGGTGTATTGGGTACCTAGAATCTGGGGATGTCATTACGTTAGGTAGGCAGTATGGGGAGCAATACCCACTAGGGAAGTGAGTGATTAGGTAAGTGAGTCCAATCGATATAGGAGGTGGAGGGAGGAGGATGAGTCACTATACCAGAGCCAGTCTTCCGCTAGGGGAGGTGATGCTGGCTTTCGAACTGGACTGCATTTGCCTCTGACTATGATGCTAACTATCGAAATGGAAGGGATGCGCGCTCAGATGCCCAATTCATAGTGGTAAAGGATCAACTTGGTCAACCGTCCCTGCTACTGATGGCTCCCACTTGTTTACGTTCTCCAGCGCTTCTTCGATCATACAGCCAAGCGCCGAAGGTCCGCGTAGGTATTTCGACAGCCAAGGAAGGAATCTATCAGTCGACAGAAGGTCCCGGAGGGGCTTGCGCTTCCTAGTGCAAGGAATCTACCAGTCGACAGCCAAAGCCATGCCTTCCCATCCATGCCGATTCATCCATGCCATCAAAGCAATCGATCCATGTTAGTAAGCCATGAGCTCCAGCGATGAACTGGGTACCACTCTCTCAGTCTTATCAGTCGCCTACCGTGGGAGATCGATGAGTTGAATTCTGGCTGGGTGGGTGCAATGCTAATCGGAAAGAAAGCAAGCGAATTAGACCACCTTATTCTAGCTTATTCTAGCTTATTGTATCGGGCTAATGGCATGAACTAATTCATTTACTGATTAACTGAACCATGATGAGTCCCTCCCTCCCTACCGGTCGGAGTGAAGCATACCCACAAGCATTCGAAGGAACCAAGCTGTGGGAACCATGACTCGCTCACCCCGTCTACTGCTTCCAACGTTCACTACCTCGTATCGCACCTACCGCCAATCATCGCTAGCTATCGAACCGTCCACTACTTTCTATCGCACCGTCCCACATACGTACTTCCGCATGCCATGTCAAACATCAATTGGTATCACCCAACATCAATGGTACTTCCACTGTGACTTGAACTACCCTTACTAGCGCATACTTACAATCGTAGCAGAGCTACTTTTTATACCTTGCCCGATGCGGACAAGCGGCTACACTCCTGAATTACTTACTTGGTGTAGGGGCGAAGGTAATTTATTGCTCACCCATAAAGAAAAAAAGCGTAATGACTCAATGTTCCCTACGATCTTTTTTTCACCTTGGCGGAGGAACCTGTTCAGTTAGGCAAGTTGGATATTGTAACTTGAGAAGTGGATGGTCGAAAGGTCAAGGAGGAATAGATCAGAGATCGGGAGGGATGATAGATCATATCAGGAGGGAGAGGGAGGGAGGAGAAGGCAGTAATTGCGTAAATAATAGCATTCAATTCCGCCGAGGGTGAGGGACGTGCGAGGATAGGGTGTTAACGCTAACCATTCATATGGTTAGGAGCAACTCTCTTTTGGGGGAGGGGCCCCAAAAGCCGCCATCATGCTACAGCATGACTCGACCACCGCCATCAACTTGAAGAACTAAAAGGCCGCCATCGCCTTATCAATCAAGAGCACTTCGCAGAGCGGACCGGCTGCTTCGTTCTATGTATGAGGGTATTCCTGTCCCATTTTCCAATTGGTGCGGCTGATCCATCTCTCTGTCCAGTTCGTCCATTTCCGCGTTGCTCATCGTTCTCGTGTTGTCCTTCCTGTCGTTCATCCTAGATACTTATTCGTCCAGCAGCTTAGAGATTGTCTTGCTCATTTCCTAGATTTCCCTATCATTGTTGGTCTCTGCCAGCGGAAAGGAGTAGCTCGCCCCTAAGCTAAACCCTATGGGGCAGGTCTGACCTAGTCCGGGTTGGCTTTATTATATATCGGCCGAAATCACCTAAATAAGAGACGAACCTTCGATCCACTATCGATCGGGACGGCTCCCGGGCAAACCGAAATCTTACTTACTTCCCAACATACCGAAGCCCTGAAGGACTGGGAACGATCAAATTTCGATCAATTAGATCATAAGGGTTCAGAGCCAAACACAAATCATTGTCAGTTATAAAGACCGAGCTCAAACCTCGGAGGTGGCGGGCCGGAGGAAGATGAGGGTCATTAGGGCGCTCATCTCGCTATTCAATATTATTTGTTCGAGACTAGAGGCGCAGACGGGAGATATAGGGATCTAATCCAATCTGTTTGTCACCCCGCTAACCTAGTTCTCGCATACGAGAGTATCAGGGGCAATCCGGGCAAAAGGAAAGATTAAGGGCTACAGAAAAAGGGTGGAACATGGTCGTTCCCTAGATCTGGTACCGGCCATAAAGCAAGGGGGGGGTACAAATAAGGGTATTTATACTGCACCGCCTAAGGAAAGATTCTTTACCACGCCTACAAGCACTTACTTATTTGGTGGCCCCTTAACTAAATAAGTACTGCGGTCTTACCTCTCTTTCTTACTGATGTATCCGGGCCCGAGGAACGCGTAGATAGACGTGCCAATTATGCATATTCTTATTCGACCGAAGATAGAAGCAAGGTAAGGTCACGTTGCTTAGCTCCGTCTTCCCGTAGTGGGTGAAAGGATGAAGCCAACCTAGTCCGTAGGTCATGTATCGGTATTCCCCAATCATACCAGTCAGAAACTACCCGCATATAGCCCGTAGGTTATGTCCCCGTCTTCTCTTACAGAATAGATTCCTTATACTGTCGTAAGGGTTAAAGGCGAGGTACCACCTTATGACCTACTCCAAGGCCAGGGTGAAAGGAGCAATCTTTAGGAAGACCCATAAAAGAACGATTTCTTTATTAACCTGTCTCCCCTAAGGCTGGTATAACCAACCCTGCCCGAGAAGAGTTGTGGTCTGATCGCCCGCCTTACGAGTTCGGGTCGCCTTTCAATATTAGTTCTGGTCGCGGGCATGTATACTTTAGATTGGGTCGACTACCTTAGATAGGGTAAACTACCAGGGCGAAAGGTAAGGCTCTCTAGTAAGACTCTTTCTGCCTGAGCTCTTTGGCCGAGGATCCTGTATATTAGCTTTCCTTATGACTAGTCATTTCCTTACCGCCTGACGGAGAACAACTAGGCGAAAGGGCTCTCTAGTAATTCCCTTACCGCCTGAGCTCTTTGGCCAAGGAACAAGGGGGATCTTAGATATAGAAATATCTATGAACAGATAACAACTAGGCGATAACAAGGGCTCTCTATGAAGGGGGATCATATAAGAGAATAGTCTTTTCTCTTTGCTGGCCTTAATTCCAAGGGGAACATGAAAGACTATAAAATCTGGTCGTTCCCTAGCCTAGATCTGGTCTCCCGCCTATGGAAATGCACGAGGAAGAGTCCGTAGCTTAGAGTCAGCAGCTAAGTTACGTTCTTACAAGAGCCGTCATTAACACGTACGGGCATTTCACATGAACACCCCAAGAGCCTACATTTCACATGAGCGGAACAAGAAAGGGGGGATCGATATTGTCTTACTTTCCTGCTCTTAATGCCATAAATGTGAACGAGATGGGTATCATATTTGTGCTGTCCCAGAGCGGTAATTCGCCCTTATTCTTTCTTTAGTCCGCAGTAGGCAGGGCAGTCAGAGGCTTAACTGCACTTTATTGGGGCACGAAAATGCGCTTAGGTGCCACTTTCAACGCTTCGAAGGTTGGACCGGGGGCATCTGAACTCGATTTCTTTCTTCGAGCCGAGTCATCTCCTATAATTGGATCCGTATCGGCATCTCAATCTGGAACTATAGGATCTGAACCTGCCCCCTGGAATATTGTGATTATACCTGTATAGAGATTCGTTTCATTCTGTGCATGCTCCTACCTTTACCATTGCACCTGCCTCTGCTCCCATTGCCTCTGGTTCTATAAAAAGAAGATCAACGCCCGGCTCGTGGTAATTTCCAATGTTTCCATCCGTTCGAGATGTAGTTATAGCGGTAGCTTTTATTACCCAAAAAGTAGGCAGTTCCATTATAGCCCAAAAAGGAGCGGTGTTGAATATTACCCAACCAGTAGGGAAGCGGTAGGGTCAAACCCCATTAGCTAAAGCTCATAACAGCATCTCCTTCCCTTCCTTGGTTCATAGTCGCAGTTATTCAGCCTTTCATTTGGTCGAAGTTTCATTGGGAGCTAGTGAGACCTCATTGGGCTCTTCTTTGCTCTTTCTTTCACACTTCAGCACCATTAGCTTTCGCTCTTTCTTTCCACCACCATTCCCGTTCCGGTTAGGTGGAAGAGTAACCTTCCGTCCCGTTGAGTGTTCATTAGCAGCCATGAGCTCCAGCGATTAACAACATTTGAACCATTAGCTTTCGCTCTATCAAGGTTCCCTTCCCATTGAACCATTGGTCTGGTAGTAGATGGGGATGGAAATAGTTGATTGGTGGAAATATTATATTGTTCATATTGGTATTAGTGGATTGGGCTGTTATTAGATTGGGAAGGTCTTAGTTGATGGTCCTACCTCTTCGCAAGCAAGGAGCAAGCCCGCTGTCAAGTTCATTATGTAAGGTCTCAATCGAGATCTCCTCAGTAAGGCATAAAGAGATCGAGCATGGATTCGATTCCCGGGAGTTTGTTGAACTGCGGACTCCGGGTTCACAGAGCGTTGTTGCTAGCTGTGTTCTTGAGGTAAACGTTGTGTCTTGTTCGGTGTTTTGCTGGGTGAAGTGTGGTTATGGGTTCACTTGGTGTTGTCTTGTCTATCCACACGTCTAGCAAGCACCAGCCCTTTGTCGTTGGTTGTTCGAAGTAAGGCAAGCGAGTAAGCAAGCTCGCAAGTAAGCAAGTAAGCAAGCGAGTAAGCGAGGGAGCACCAGTTGGAGTTTGTTTGGGGAATGGCTCAACCTCCCTGATCTGAAAGGCTCTATGTGTTATGTCTATGGACCTAAACAGGTGAATCGTATATAATGCGCAGTAGTAACTCGCTCTTGTTAGAAGGTATCACCACCAACATAGCCGTTGTTCACAGCACATATTCCCTATTCCGGGGGTATGGTACATCTTTTTCATGTATGTGTGAAGGGGGATTGAATCCGGAAGGCAAGGACTAAGCACGCTGCTGAAGGGTCTCAATGCTTGGTGAGATACCAGCGGTTATCTGAGAGAAACGCTAAGTCAGAAAGGGTATGTTTTATAGCGAATCAAATCCATTTTCCTGTGCCGATGATATATTCTTCTTCCTCTTTCGTCAACATGTCCTGGGGGAATGAATTCACGTCACCCACTAGTTGAATCGTAAATAACCAAGCTGTTGTAACCCTCGCTCTCTTGGTGCACCTGACACTACTACGTTGGAGTTGTCCGTCCGTAGTTGCTGTATTCGCCGTAGCTGTTGCCGTATTCGTATCCGCAGCCGTAGAATCTGTCGGTGTAGCTGCCGTGTGCCATATCCGTTTGCCGTAGCCTGGTCCCACCCCAACGATGTTCTAAAATAGAATAAAGAACTCGTCATCCATCAGTGACTTAATCCTCTACGTGCATGTGAATTGGGCTCTACTAGGAATCAATAGTGCTATGAGAGAAGACGACCGCTATTGGCGATGTCGAACCTAATCAGTAAATTGTTGGAACCTTATCTTATTAGAGCCATTCATTGTCAACCCCGGCCGGTTTTACTAGTCCTAAGGGTTCAAAAGTATATGCAGAGCGATAAACGGTGAAGAAAGAGCAGCAGGTGAGCATGAAGATTGAAGTCGTTCTGCGTGCACTCTTTAGTCTTGTATTATGCGATTATGCAAATGAATATCTATGTGTCACTCTATGTGAGCTCAATGTGTGGCTTAGTATCCTGTGCCCCTGTGAGTAGGCCTGGATGAAGTTTCTCCCTGTGAGTAGCTGTAATAATTCCTTCCTGTTCCGTATTGATTGGTAAGGCTGCCAACGCTCAAGCTGTCATTTGTCCAACGCCTCTTTGGGATTCATCCACTGTCTGTAGCGTATGATCTTCAGATTGTGAATCAACGTATGTAACGCTTCGTCATTCCTTCCAGTGAGGTAGAAACTATTGTTCTTCCTTAGCGGTAAGTTTCGTAGGGGTATGTGGGAACTTCTATCTCGGGTATGGGAGTGAGGTTGCACGGGGTCTGTTGCCACGGGTATCGTGTGATGGGTTCCTTTTATGGTTGCCAGGTCTAGCCGCGAATGAAAGTGCCCACAAGGTTGAGGCCTAAGGCATCCCCTCTGTATCCTGACAGGTCCAACAAGCTTTAATGCTTACAGAACCCTTACCTATTTAGTTGGTTCAGGGATCTTCTTTACGAACCTTCTCATTGATAATGTTCTTTCGGATTCCAGGCCCAAGGCGGATTGAATGCATGTAAGGTTATTCCTTTCATATTAATAATAAGGTTTCTGAAGACTAGTCCCTTCGCAAAAGAGACTTTCGGAAGACCAATGGCCAAGCTAAAGTCTCAGGGAATGACACACGCTATCTCTTTCTTCCAGTCATTCATTATATATGTAATTACGCTTTTTTCTTTTTCTTTCGAAGCGCTTCAGTCTCTTTTCTTCCTTCTATGGGCAGAAGCTATTACTTCTAGGGGACCTCTCTATGGTTCAGTGGGCATTTATATACCAAAAGCTAATCAGGTACTTATTTCATTTTTCATTTTCTTTCCTACGATGCGGTAAATCAATGCTTTATTCCCGATCTATAGCAGTAAATGGAGGGCTCTTTCCTTATGTCCTGGAGTTGTATTTCCTTCCCCTGATGAAAGATTTCCCTTATTTCATTTCATTTTATTGAATAATGTTTGTGTATTATAGAATAATAAGTGGGGTCGAAACCAAGGAGGATGCTGAGGTGTGGGAAGGTAGAAAGCATGCTCAGGTAGGCTCCTTCCTCGTTCGGGACGGGTAGTTCACTCTTTCGGTCCGGGTGGGCAAGTAGTTTATGGAGGTGCCTAGAGAAGGTAGTTTATGGAGGAAGCTTTCATTTCCACCCTTCTTCTTACTCTACTGCCCCCTAAAGGCTATTTGTAGTTAGTTGGCATAATTACGTATATAAAACACTATGTAGTAGATTGCTTCAATCTCTCTAAGATACCCCGCCTTCCTTTCACCATTCTCAGTCTTCTCTGCTGAAGATAAGGAAGCGTAGATGTTGCCACGCTGCAGATACGGTCAGTCTCTGCCCAAGCAAGTGACCGGCATGAATTGGATAAATCGGAAGAAAGAGATCGATGCGACCGAACGGGATCAGATAGAGTTCGAAAGATTGAGGGAAGAAAATAGGGTGCTTGCCGAAAGGATAGAGTTTTCATACTTGCCTGAGTTTGAATGCTTGCTTGCTGGGTTCTCGGGCTAGCGAGAATTGGTGGGTTGGGTTATCGCTTCGCTTGCTGGGTTCTCGGGCTTAGGAATTGTTCTCGGGCTACATCGGGAAGTGGGCCATCCCGTATAGATACCTTCATTGCGAAAGGTCATTGGTGGAGCTACTTCCTTGGCTCTTCCTTGGTATTGCACTTCCTTATATTCGGCCTGCCTTCCTACTAATATCTTCGGCCTTTCTATCTTAGGCCTGCAAGGACCCGACAGGGGGCTCGACTGATAAGGACCCTTTAGGGGGCTCGACTGATAAGGATGCGCAAGCAGGCTCGACTGATAAGGCCGCCATCACCTTTAGGTGCTCGACCATAAGGACCTTTAGGTGCTCGACTGTTAAGGACCTTTAGGTGCTCGACCATAAGCCCCCCACCAAATAAGTAAATTGAAGAGGATGCGTTAGCATGCTCGACTGTTAAGGCCGCCATCACCTTTAGGTGCTCGACTGATAAGGACCTTTAGGTGCTCGACCAAAAGGGCCGCCATCAGAGGATGCGCAAGCAGGCTCGACCATAAGCCCCCCACCCAATAAGTAAACCCTAACCTTTAGGTGCTCGACCACCGCCTTTTAGTTACTTATTTGCCCCTCAAATAAGTCAAAAAAAAAAGAAGTAAATTGAATGCGTTAGCATGCTCGACTGTTAAGGCCGCCATCACCTTTAGGTGCTCGACTGTTAAGGCCGCCATCGAGAGGAGAGGAGAGGAAAGATGGGTGGAGAAATATGGGTGGGTAAAGCCAGCCACCGAAGGTCGTGGGTGAAGGTCTGGTGGGGCCGGTCTGGTTGGAATATGATCTGTAATTACTAGCAGGAAGGATTTTGTATACTACTGTCCTCACTTGACCGAAGGGCTAAAGGAGATGTGACTGGAAAGAGAGTTGACAAGCCATCACTGGCTGGAAAGAGAGTGATTATCAGTGGGCCATAAACAGGAAAGAGATTCTTTTCGGGCCTGCGCTGGTGACCGAAGATAAGGGAGCAGGGGTGTTGCCTGTCTTCCTATCTTATCTGTTGGCAGTAAAGTGACATTCATGACTGGAAGAAATGCCTAATTCAATATATAATAGCAGATTGGATTCGATACCGTAATGACATATATAATATATGCACTCCTCTCATTCATTACAGAGATAGGACAATCAATCTGTCATTCCTTCTCGAATCATGAGGGATATTGTCATTCAATCGATTCTATTCATTGTGGAATCGATCCATCCATGCATCAAGAATCCGGCTCCTCTATTGGCAAGAAGGAAGAAGTCACCTGAAGCAGCGATCTAACCAACTTATAAGGAGGAACTTCTTCAATTCTCGAGTTTGTTAGAATGCCAGCCTTCATTCATGCCAGCCAGATGAGATGAACGGATTGATGAAGCCCCAAACTGAGAAAATGGGAGTCAGTCAGCCCAGCCAGATGAGATTGATTGATGAGCCATTGAGCGATGAAGAATGCCCAGAAATCATGCGATTGATTCAACCAGCCTTCATCAATTGATGATTGAGCCATCGAGCAATTGATTCAGCCAGCCAGATGAGATTGATTGATGAGCCATTCATTGTGAGTCGGGTAAAGCTTTGACGAGGGAGGGGGAAAACTGATATCATCATTGGGATAACCTACGATATCTCTATCATTAGGTATATCTATGAAAGGAGAGGAGGGGGCGACCCCACCCAGCTCATTGCCGAGAAAGAATAGGGGAGAGGGGCGAGGGACGTTAAGTGACTCTAAAGACCTAAGAAGGGCGAGGTACGGACTCTAAAGACCTCAAATTTGAAATGAAATTGATCACTTATTGGCGTTGCTGGTCGAGGGTTGTGTATATACTTTCAAATTCTCTTTCTTTGTATACGATATTATGATTGATGATTCGAGCGATAGGAGTGATCAATAGGCTATTTCCCTATTCAAGTAGTGAAAAAAAGATTCATGGGTCTTTCTTTCCCACCCTAGACTGGTTTAGAGACATAACCCAAAAGACACAGTATGTTTCTCATTCTTAGTTACAGTAGGTCTCCCCTGCACTTTTGATTTCTTGCTGAGTCTTACGCTTCCCCCAAAAATAGCGATCGAACCACCTCACGAGAAGCCATGAGTCATTAGCCTGAAGCCAAGAGCCTGTAACCAAGGGCCTTAGCCTTTCACCTTGAGCCTCACCTTTAGCCTTCTTCATCACCAGCCAAGCCAAGCAGAAAGAATCAGCCAGAAGCCTTTACCCTTTAGCCAGGCCCACCACAAGCCATCAGCCACAAGCCAACAGCCAAGCATACCACACTAGAACATACCACACATTACTATTTCATACTAATCGCTCTTATATCAATTCACAATTTGAGGGTCATACGCACGCCATAGGATGATCGCAAGAGCATGCAACAGACAGTGGCTGTACGAACCGTTACCCATAAGCCTAGAAAGAAAACTCAGGGAAGGGCTGGAGCCAGTCAACAGAAGCCTAGAACTCTTCCACCAAGCCCGCCAAGTACAACAACACCTACGGCACTAGAACTAATCTAACCAGGGGCTAGATAGAAACATTCAGGAAGGTCAGGTAGTGCCCAGCGTGAGGTGATCCTTAGAAATAAGTCCCCCAACTCCAAAGCCCTGCTTAGTGATTGCTTGCTGGCCGACTGCGGGAAAACATCCCCAATACAAACACCCTGTTGCCCACACCATACACGAGAGAGAAGGCCCACATCACCACATACCCGAGAGAGAAGAGAAATAACCCATGTTCCAACCAGAGGACATTGAGAGCCATGTTGTTTCCACATGAGCATATTGATTGAGATATGTTATCAACAGACGAGATTGAGCCATGCTTGTTTACTTACGAGCATATCGAGCCATGTTACTAACAGATGAGAGAAGAGATGTCCGCCCAGTCCGCGTAAGGCACCTGCTCAGTCCACCAAGTCTGCCTAGTCCGCGTAACGAACCTGCCAAGTCCACGTGCAAGCCCACCGAGTATAAAACAGGGCCCGGGCGTTGCAGGACGGACACAAGGCTTTCATTTATTTATGGGTGGCTCATTAAGACAATTCTGGTACACTCCGAATCATCTCATATATAATGAAAGTGACCGCACCTAGACAGACTTTATGGGACCTTTTCATTGAATGGATCCTCTTATGCTTACCATATGAAGCACCACCTACCAGGTTGGGGGCAGGCACTCAGTTTGGTTGGGACAGATTTTGGAAAAACTTATCAATGTGGTTTCTTTATTACGCAAAACCTACGGTTGAGGGGGGGCCGAGGCATTCCTCATTGGGGGAATGAAAGAGAGGTTATTTTCTAGGTGCCGTAAGGCCTAAAGACCATAAGGGTGCATAAGCAGGCTCGACCATAAGGTGCCATAAGGCCTAAAGACCATAAGCCCCCCCACCCAATAAGTAAATTGAAATTATAGCAGTAATTACACCAGAAAATGCATATATTATATATGTAATGAGATATATCGAAAACATGATCGAATAATATCGTATACAAAGATATATCTAATGAGAAAGGTTTGTTTCTCACCCTCTGTGAGATTAAGACATTTGGCGTGGCGAATTGTAGATAGAGTAGACAAACAAAAAAGCAGCGTGTAGCGCCGGTTAGCGCATCTGTTTTGGAGGCAGAGCCAGCTTCGAATCCTGTCACCTTCGCATCGATTGATTTCGGTAACTAGAGAGATAATAAAGAGAAGACATAACTCCATAACACTTACTTTAGCCCATCAAGAAAAGTCGTTAGGAGAATACGGGTGAAAAATAGCAGGCATGGTAAGGCCCTTTCACGTGCTAGCCTATTTTCTTCGATGGCGGCCCGATGGTGAAGTAAAGAGAAAATACCTTTCAGGGGTCTGAAAGTGATGCCTGGGCCCCCAAAAAAGAGCGATTTTCTTGCTCAAAACTATGGTGCGAAGCCGCTTGTCCCTCCGGGGGCATGGAATTATGCTGTTTGAAATAACCGAGATCCTATCCAAGTGTCCCAGCTGATCCCAGGAGCCAAGCCAAGTATCCCAACCGAGTATCCAAGCGGAGTATCCCATCAAGCTATGACTGTCATCAAGTGGATCGAAACCTGTAATCGAGTGCATAATCATCAACACCTGGTAATAAGCGAGACCTTCACGACAAGAGCGAATTACTACTGCTCGTTATATATGATTCACCCCTTTAGGGTCATACACCATACTGAGCCATACTATATGCACATAAGCAAATTACATTGCCTGCCCAGTCATAGCCGTACATACATACATAAGCTCTAGTCATTGCCATAGAGAATGCCATAGAGCATATTGATTAAGACATGTTACTGCCATAAGCCTTCAGCCAAGCCCAACAGAAAGAAGACAGAAGTTCATTTGACTTATTGGGTGGGGGGGCTTATGGTCGAGCCTGCTTACGCATCCTCAGCCAGAAGACTTTCACCTCTAGCCAAAAGCCATTCACCAGGAGACATGACCCATTCACCAGTAACCATAAGCCTTCAGCCTTCAGTCAAAAGCCTGTAACCCAGGGCCTTAGCCTGTAATCTTGAACCTCACCAAGTCCAACAAGTCCATCAAGTCCAACACGGACGGCTAGAACTAAAATATCCTAACCTATACTGGCAAACGTCATCACACACATTATGATTTACTACAGCTTGTTATATACGCTGATTCACCTTCGTGTTCATTGATCAGTTTAGAACTGAAAACATAGCGCTGCTAGACCCACTCAATTCTCCCTCCTCGACCCACTGATCGAACCAATCTCAACAGCATCACGCTCTATCTGCTAGCACCAGGTCCCCACCATAGAATAGAGTCTCGGTCGCACACTCCAGCTGAAAGAAAGAAGAAGAGATGCACTTTGATAGAGATAGGTAGGTTGTTCGCTAGTTGGGTAGGTAGGGTAGAATTGATAACTGATACGCCGGGTTCTCTTGGAAGGTAAGGAGAGATTGAAAGGCCAAAAGGTAGGAGGGAGAGGTAGGAGATGGCATAATGACATATATAATATCTGTCATAATGACATATAGAATTCCTCTCCTGTTAGTCGAGCGATGGCGGCCTTATTAGTCGAGCGTTCGTACCTCTCCCATAGGTCGAGAGTTCGACAGGCTCACCCTCACACTGAAATAGGGGCATGATGGCGGCCCTCTCCTCTCGATGGCGGCCTTAACAGTCGAGCACCTAAAGGTTAGGGTTTACTTATTGCCCCTCTCAAATAAGTAACCAAAACAGTCGAGCCTGCTTGCGCATCCTCTGATGGCGGCCCTCTCCTTAACAGTCGAGCACCTAAAGGTCCTTATGGTCGAGCACCTAAAGGTCCTTATCAGTCGAGCACCTAAAGGTCCTTATGGTCGAGCCCCCTAAAGGGTCCTTAACAGTCGAGCCGATGGCGGCCTTAACAGTCGAGTGTGCTAACGCACCCTCACCCATCTCCCTTCCTTCCGGAGTTAGATTAGTTGAACACTGTCCATCCCACCGGTGTAGGAAGGATAGGCACCCCCGGTTAACTGCTTTCTTTCTCATTGAACTCTTCCTCTACCGTCCTCCACCCCCGGTTCAGGCATGGACCTTCCGAACAATCACTCGAGCTACCAGAAAGAATAGGACAAATGAATGTATGGTTGGATAGTTAGTTGGGCAAGAGGGGATGAGGACACTACTCCAGATTCTATACTCTCGTGTGCGGATGGAAGAAAGCTAGGCCGGCTAATCAAAGAGATAGGGCACTTCCGCCGGATGCTGAGAAATCAAGCATGGGCAATTACTACCTCACTCATATTCATTCTAGCAATCATGGTTAGAGTCGTCAAGGCAAGAGATGGGTTCACCCTTTGTCTATCTCAGTCCTCTCTCTATTTTTAGCGAGAGGATGAATCATCATTCACCTTTGTCATATCATTCACCTTTGTCATAATGATAACGATTAGGTTATAGGGCCCTAACCATAGATTCCTATCAATTGAAGTAAGCCATCGCTCAGCCACCTGTGAGGATGCCCCCGGCAGGGTGAGGTACGAACGCTCGACTAATAAGGACCCTTTAGGGGGCTCGACTGATAAGGACCCTTTAGGGGGCTCGACCATAAGGACCTTTAGGTGCTCGACTGTTAAGGAGAGGGAGAGGAGAGGAGAGGGCTCGACCGTTAAGGGAGAGGATGCCCCCGGCAGGGCTCGACTAACAGGAGAGGATGCCCCCGGCAGGGCTCGACTAACAGGAGAGGATGCCCCCGGCAGGGCTCGACCGTTAAGGGAGAGGAAAGAGCTTTCATCTTCAACTTCTTTACCGCGAGTTGAGTATTTTCAGGTAAGAAGAAACTATCGGAATATAGTTGCCAACTAGACCGTTTACTGAGGCCAACTGGACCCCCTTCCTTCCTATAGTTGGTTGCCAACTGGACTGAACAACTATGTTTCGGAGATGGTTGCCAACCAGAGGAAGGGCGCCAGCATTACTTTCTTTCTTTCAATCACTTTGGAGACCGGGGCAAGTATTATATTGCGGGAATTTGGAGCTGAGTGTGTAGGTTATTCTAGGACGTTGATCACTCTTGGAGGCCTATAACAACTCTCCACTTCAGCCTAGGGATGTTAATCATCTACAACAATGAATTCTGAGTGAGTTCTCTTCCTCCTCCTCTTTCCTTTTCCAGCATTAGGCTTTCTAGCTCATTATCGGATGATGGTAATTCTGTAACTAGCTGTGGGGTCGGTCTGAGGGGCCTGATCTAATAAATATCCTTTTCAACCCTCAATTTGTCCAACCAAATCCGCATCCCAATTACAGAGACTTAAGGCAGTATTGGAATCCATGAATGTCCGTAATGGGGGGTCTTCGGGATACCTCCGCGACTGGGCCAACTCCAGCCAGCTACTTGTTTCATAGCTCCAATTCCCCCTATAGATACGGAGCTACTAATTGATAGCGGGGACCGGTTCCACTCTTTTCTTTCTTTCATGAGGGGGCGGGCCGCGGAAGAGATACTGGCTGGCTAGCTAAGAGAAAGCGCTTTCTTACCTTACTCCTTTCTTTATTACCAAGCAAAAGCATACTACAAGTGACCGGCTAAGAAAGTAAGTGCCCGGCAAAGGCCCTTAGTGACTTTATTAGGATTAGGATTAGTATTAGGTAGGCCGGTAAGAAAATCACGCCGGTAGGGCTTTTTGAGCTTTAGTCCGTCCTTCCATAAAAAGGTATTTATGCGCAAGTTAGTGCTCGTAGGCGTCTCACTTCCTTCGGTTGACAAGACCACTATTCCTTTAAGGGGAAACAGAACCATCTAAAGAAACATAGCTCCCTGCCTCATAAGACATATTTCCATTGCCAACATCACTAACTAGCGTCCATGCAGCATCCAACAGGCAAGCTAAACAAAGTAAAGTCCATCATGGACCAGGCTCATATGCAGCATTCAAAAGGCGGGCTGAGAAGCACTAAAGAAGGCGAAGTTGCATCGCCCAAATAATAGGGAGGACTTACATAACCAAAGGTCATACTCCAGGCATCGATGAGCGGACTCAAAGTAATAATAATAGGCGAACACCAAAGCCTAAGTGCAGTAAAAGGCGAACTCAAAAGCATCGGTAGTAGGCGAACCAAAGTCTGGATAGGCAGACCTAAAGCATATATAGGCAGACATGTGGCATAATTAGGGGTATATACTGAAGCCCCAAGGATAGCATGCTCAAAGCATCAGTAGGCAGAAATTCATTCCTGGATCAGCTGACGCGGACGGAACTTCAGCACGACCTAGCACGTGTTCCTACCTGTAGATTTCATTCCTGAAGGTACTGTAACGTGACGACTCGCGACACTGTTACTCATGTCTCACATTCCAAGTTCCAAGGGAGTGTTCTCAGTGTGTGTAGAGGGGAAGAAATCAAAGCAAAAGTCTATATATAAGAGCTAAGGATAGAGAGTCAGAATCAAAGCAAAAGTCTATATATAAGAGCTAAGGATAAGGCAGGCTGGACCCATTGTTCGCATACGCCGCAATATTAATGAATCGATCAATGCGGGGGGAGGCTCAACCGACATACATAAGGAGGAGGTGGAGGGTCGGTCGATAGAGGGCTCGAGTTAGAACGGTTGAGGGTTTCCGTTGTCTCGATCCTTTCATATTACATGGGTAGATCAACAATTAGAGAAATTGGATCAAGATCAACCGGTGCTTAAACAGGCTCTCGAGCGGCCTCCTTCACTGTGGGTGGTAGCCAAATATCCAATCTAAAGGGCTTGGTCTATACTATTTGATTGATGAATCATCCTATGTCGAGATTCTACTCAAAATCTTTCCCTCTAGACCCATCCTTATTTGTACCGAACTAACTAAGCACCAGTAGACCTAACTAAGCATGCACCAGTTGCTTTCCTGGAAAAGGGTCGGGGGAGTAAGGCACAAGCGAAGAAAGCGATCATCTCACTAGCAGCACCACGAACGATGGCAAGTGATATCTAGTGGATGAGAATGGACTGGTTCGATGACGTGATAGGGGCAAGCGATAGCGATCAACAAGCGAAGCGATCAGCCAGCCAGTGAATTCATTTACTAGGTAGAGGTGCTTGAGTAGCCCAGTGCCCGTCTGAGCTTCTTTTGCTTGGTCAACTGGCTCTTTCTTTCATAGGCTATTCATTTTCATTTGGATATGACAAACCCGGGCTACAAGCTTTCGATCCGGAATTGGAGCATTCGCTGGCCCTGGAAAGGGGTATACTAGAGATGCTGGAGCATCTGAATCTGGATATGGAATAGACACTCCAACTGACACTGAAATTGGACGAATATATGGGGATGACTATTGATTCGGACTTGTTGAGCCAAAAGAGTTTTTGCCATTTTGTTTAGTCTACCAAGGTTCTGGCGGGAAAGCTTCTGGCACAGGATATGGAACTGAATCACACCTGGAGGATCTGTCCTTTCCTCTGCTCCTACATTGATATCTTTTGTTTCTGCCACCTTAGCTGCTGAAACTGAAACTAGGTCAGCTGCTAGATCAACCGAAGCTACTTGCTTTGGTGCTGATGTTTCTGCCGGGTCATCAGCTCCTATCCAACTGGATATGAAGCTAGCTCGGATGCAGGAACAAGCTCTCCTCGATCTCGAAGTGAAATGGGATTTAGCACACACATATAGAAGTGAAAGTTCCATATCTGGTTCCTTCTGAAGATCCATATGGTGGGCTAGGGGTGGAAGAAGGAGAGAAGGCCCCGTCAAAGGTAGAAGTCAGAGGCATTGGAAGCGATGGAAGCCACACCATCTAGAGCTCTTAGCCATCTATAGGCGCTGCGGAAGAAGAGCATTAGATCAAATGAAGCTTCCCCGCCATTCATCCGTCCCATCTCATATAGGCAGGCTATGGGCCACGTACCTCTTGGAGGATAGTAGGTACCCCCAGAGGTCGAGACAGAAGTGAAAGCCAATCAAAGGGAAAAGCAAAAGAGAGATGCGGGTGACCCATAGCTTCCAGTGCTCGTTTCAAGTCCTATTGATTCAGAGCAAGAGTGTCTTGCGGAGTTCGTTCTAGATCAAGACCCAGAAGGAAAGGTGGTTGACCTCGTTGCCCAGGAATTAGTAGCAGAGTAAATGAGAGTGTGTCTAAGGTAAGCTTGAACTGCTGGGTCTACTGATATAAGTGACCTTTTGTTGGCTCTCCCATCTGTTTCATAGCTCCTGTCCTGACTCCTAATAGCTGATACCTGTGTAACCTTCTCGGAGGTGTAGGGGCTTTCGAAAGGTGTCAATATTGGTGTCAGCTAGTTATTAGAGGGATTCTGATATCCAAGTCTTAGCAAGCATGGATGTGTCATATCATAATCTGGATCACGAGATGTCAACTCATAATCTGTATGACTAAGGTATGTATCTGTACCACGAGCATAATAAGCAGGCTGCTCCTCTTGATCAGGAACATTCTAATCTGGTGCTGCTCCTGGCACCTTGACTTCTGCTGGTTATTGGACTTCAACAACTGTAGCATCAAGATAAGAATCAACTACTGAATCAAGGGCCAAAATCTCTATGTGTTCCTAGGTGTTCTTCTAGTAGCGTAGGCCATACTATAGTATGCTCTCCCTTAGGTGACTGTCCTGTAGTTGGTTCTGCATGTGGTGGTACCCGACGATGTGGTTGTTCTTGACTATAGGCATATGGTTTTTGTTCCTGCTCGATCAGAGACAAATATGGGTCTCATTAAGTGTACAAAGGTGATGTCAATCTAGCTAGTCTCGTGCTTAGAATATGATGAATCGTAGTGGTTAGTAGAGATTACAGAATCTCCACCCACGACGACCTCCACAAAACCAAATGCAGTATCCACCTGCAATGCCGCCGGGGCTATATCCTCACAATAAAGCGCCGTATGTCTATCCACCTAGCACTAACCTAGATCAGCCCAGGCAATTGGGACACACTGTTTCGCAATACATGGTAAGATGAGGTAATACTAGAATGAAATGAATGGCCTTTCAAAGAGTATGTATGAAATCATCAACACCGGCCCAGACCCTGTAAACCCAGCCCATCTGGCCACCCATAGGATGAGATCAGTCTCACCCCTTTACCTCCTTCCGATGTTGAATAATTCATATCTTTGCGGCACAACAGTCAATTCAAGGCATCTCAGTACCGAAGGTTCCCCGAAGGGGGCTGTAACCAATTGGACGGAGGGGCGACCGGAGGTGGTGTTTAGGCCAGCTCACCCACTATTTCTAGTAGTACTTAGGTCGTGTCCCGGAGCGGCGGAGGTCATCCGATGACCGGATGCGTCCCCCCCTATCTGTATCTGGATCTGAATCTGCAAGACAATTCTCAGAATCACGACTCAGAACGGACTTTGAAGTGGGCCTGTTGGGACCTTACTCATTGTCGGGCCTTTCATCGTGATGCTTGCCATTAGCGAAATCAATTTGACCACCATTCTATACGAATTCATTTGTGCGTAAAGGACAGGTAATGGGTTATCTGACTTATGACTTGCCTTACTCTAAGGTGAGGTTCTCTGACTTGCCTTATGACTTTCAACTATACTAGTTTCATTGTTGAATTTATGACTTGCCTTATCGTTTCATTATTACTTGCCTCATGACTTGCCTTTATAATAGAGGAGCACTAGCTGAATGGATAGATATAATAGAAGAGCGTTAGCTGGCCGTATAGAATATCTCTCATTAGCTGGTTCCGATCTCGATATCTCGACTAACCGTATCTCCTGCCTGATTGATGAAGCCCTTTCTCGCCCGACTTCATTCACGGGCGGGAGTCGAAACGAGCCCGCCCCTTCTTCCCGTCGTTCTGAGTTGTTAACGGGACGGTACCGGGAAGGGAATGAAGGAAGGCTGAACGGTTACTGCCCTACTGTCTGTCTGTAAAGGGTGTGAAGGATGCGGGATGACGCTCGTTATGAGTTACCTTCTCGTTACGAGCCCTCCTTATTGTTATTAGGTAAGGACCAAAGATTGGAATCTTTTTAATATAGATCTTCCATATCTATCTCCCTTGCTTATCTTATCGGAGCAATTCCTTGCACTCGGAAGCGCAAGACCCTCCGGACCTTTTCTATCAGTCAGTTAGTAGGAACAAATAGAGGAAGGTGGGGGCGACCGACATTCCTTCTTACTCATTCATAGAGATAGGTCTATTTTGGT